>Ga0307486_1001416_pt1 | contig 18519 bp, 11 predicted proteins | sample CBIW02metaG_FD_203663 | JGI IMG/M metagenome (GOLD analysis project Ga0307486, IMG submission 203663) | Sea-ice brine microbial communities from Beaufort Sea near Barrow, Alaska, United States - CBIW 0.2 | ecosystem: Environmental > Aquatic > Marine > Coastal | place: USA: Alaska | collected...
TGAATATTTAGAGCATCACAGAAAATCTGATAACGACACAGATGCTTTCATGCTCGAGTAATCAGGTACTGCTGACTTTAGTCAGATTTAAAAACCTATGGACTTTAGTCCATAGTGGTTTAGTTCAACTTTATTGCTCATTCAGGAGGAAATTATTCATCAGTCAAGCAAAACATCAACCTTCAGAGAACCTATGTATTGAAAAAGTACAGCCCATACCATATTTTTAGTTATCAGCCATATCAGCAAGCTCAATAACTTTGAAAAAAATATTTTGTTTTAAATTACCTTTGGCAACTATCTTTTCTTCAAGTTCTTCAGCTGCCTGATCTTTATTCCGGTACTTAGCCAGCACCCATTGCGTTTCAGGAGAGGCAGCGCCAGCCGCGATATTCCAGTTGCTCAGAGAGTCCTGACTGGTTTTCCATATTGAAACTAGTTTGTCGGTCTCCTCCTGTTTTTCTCTTTTTTGCAGCACCAGAACACTCAGGTAATTATTCAAAGTATTTTGGACATTCCAATGCTCAGAATCCAGGGAATAATCCGCAATATTTTTTTCATACAGATCTGCTTCTTTTTGATGGCTCAGTTGCGTTTCGCAATAAGCCGCCAGAAAATTCTGAAGCCTGTTGTCAGGATCGTAGGGTTTACCGGCTCCAAGATTTTCAGGCCATTTTTTTGATTCATTCAGATATTGAATGGCTTCCTTATACTTTTTCTTCTCTACATTATTAACAGCGAGGGCCAGATTGGCAAGTTCATAAATGTCATGGCCTTCCCTTGCGCCTTCCTGCGGAAGAATCTGAACTTTATGAAGCACCTGCACACTTTTTTGAAAATCCTCTACGTTCACCAGCGCTTTGGCGTAGTCTAGTCCAATCACTGGGTTATCGGAAAAAAGTGCATAAGCCTTTTTGGCATTCGTAACGGCCTGTTGAAAATTTCCTTTTCCTTTGTAATAGTCCGAGAGATAATGCCAAGTCCGCCATTCCTTTGGATTAAGCTGATTGGCTTTTTTAAAATCAAGATAATTATCTTTGGTGCTGTCTCCCTGAAATAAGATACCTCTGGACATATAGAAAGGAGCGAATTCGGGGTTGTTCTTACATTTTTCAAATAAGTCTTTTGCATTTTCAACATCTGATTTGCTCCAGTAAATCAGGCCAAGGTAATACATAGTTTTCCATGAAGCAGACTGCTTTTGGGCCCATTGAAGCACTGGAATTGTTTCCAGACGGAAAGGAAATACCAGTTCAGGCGACGCATCCTCTGCCTGTTGCAAATAGTTTCTACTTTTTTCCGGAGAAACATCTTTATTCAAATAAGCCAGCCAGTAAGAAACAGTAGGATAAGCAGGCGCTTGTTCCAGCACTTTGATAGCCTCATCATTTAGTCCCTGATTTACATATGCCATAGCCAGCTCCAGATAAGTTTCGTGAGGCAGTTCATTTCGGATGCCTGATTTAAATATATTCAGGGTTACGGGGGTTGGGTGCAGAAGATATTGTTCGAACCGTGCATAATGGTTGAGTGGATCAATTTCCAGAAGCTCATCCAATGTCTTTTCTGCCTGCGCGAAATTTTTAAGTTTTCTGTAGCTGGTTCCCAGGAATTCATAAGCCCTTAAATTGTTTCTGTTATAATCCAATGCCTTTCGGGCGTAAATATTTGCATTCCTAAAATCCTGCTTTTGTGCATTAATACCGGAAATTTCGGTATATGCCGCAGACCTATATTCCATAGTTCTTGCAGCCACACTTAAAGCCTCTTTTGCTTTGACAGAATTCCCCAGTGCTTTTTGGATAACACCATAAAAAAAATTCGCCCCCCCATCATAGGTATTATTTTCTAAGACTTTACGGGAATAAACAAGACCTTTTTCGTAACGGCCGCTTCGGTAATGCAATTCGGCAATGCGGGTTAGAGCAAGGCTATGAGTCGGTTCTAATTCAATCACCTGATTATAAAGGTCTAAGGCTTTTTCATAATTTCTCATGGCATTCACATCCTCTGCCATTCTAAACAAATGTTCAGCGGAATTAGAATCCGGACTCTCTTGGGACCTAATTGGACGATTTATCTCGTTTTCACTATTATGGACACTATACTTTAGTTTATTTCCAATACGCACTTTTAAACCCTCTTTTTTGGAACCAGGGAATGGAATAGTTTTGTGGTACACTTCCATGGGTTTTAGTTGAAGCCTTTCGGCATAAAAAGTGACATTATCAATCTTAACAATCAGGCTGTCGTTCATGGTTGTATTGGCGCTGACTGACACTTTTAAGCTGTCCATTGATACGAGGACATTAAGAGTTCCGTCAGGAGAAGCATCTACCATTCCCTTTGTTTCCTTTACCGGGAACCAATATTCTGTTTTGGTTTCGGTGTAGTAAGGGCCGATCCGGAGTTGGTTAAATGGACTGTCAAAACCGCTGTCTTCGGAGGCCTGGTTAAATTTTACACCAGACTGTGCTTCTATATATTGACCATCTTCATCAGTTAATAGATCTTCCCATATCGCTCCGCTTCGAGCCAAAGACCATATCCACAATTTTTTTCCGGGGGCATCACTGTAAGGAGCCCAGTGCCCAAAACCAAAATCCTTCTTATGCCAGTACCCTCCGAACCAGTTTTCATAACTTCCCATGACGTGATAGGATTTACTGGGCCCAAAGTCATTTTCCTTGTACAAGGAAAGATTACGCCCCTTTTCGTCAGTAGGCCAGGAATAAGCAGAACCACCATGACCAATGTGATGGGTGCCGGGGAAAAAGAATTCCAGATCATTTGTAGCCTTATAAGCTGCATTCTCCCATGATAAATAGGCATCATGCAGGGGATTTGGATTATACCACAAACTCTGGGTCTCAAAGTAAGCTTTATCCTTAGGTAAAAGAATAATTATGCGCCATTGTGTACGGGAAGCAAGATCCAAACCACCAACAATACAACTAACACTACCATCCGCATTTTCCTTTAACATATAATCCACAGGAGCGGCTGTCCAGGGGGCATGGCCGAGATCCAAACCAAAGTTATGTTCTATTCCCCCACTGGTCCATGGACCACGAATTCCGATAGAACGAAATTTCATTACATGATTTAGATATATAAATTCTTTACCTGTAGATTTTTCCAAAGCCCCCATTACTTTTCCGCCAACTTCAGGAAGTACCATTACTTTAATAAAAGGATTTTCCAGCTCAACAATTTTCCAATCCTTGCTAATGCTCTTATCTGTATACCCATCAAAAACGTAATAGGGGTAAAACCGTGCCACCTTTTCATTTATTGCCAAGGAAGGAACAGGGTTTGGATCGGAATATGGATATGTCTCTATTGTTTCCGTTCTTTCTTCTATAGATGCTTGACTAAATATATCCTCTGAATAGAAAAAAAGTAGAAAAAAGAATAGAATTAAAAAAGTTTTAAATTTTATCTTCAGGATCATTTAGAATTTTTATTAGCTTGATGGATTAATTCTCCAAGTATAATCCTACTTTGGTCCCATTTCTTGGCATTGTAACTCCAAACATTAAGATTTCCGATAGATTTCTCCCCAAAAGGATGAGAAATAATTTCATTTACGATTTCATCAACACGAACAGAATTTCCATCAAGTTCAGCCAACAATCTCATATATTCATATTCCTGTACACCATTTCTCATTGTTTTTAATCGAATGGAGGGACACGGTTTTGTTACATTAGGAACAACGCCAGGTTTATAGATCAAAGAGCCGTTACCGTTAAACTTTCTATAGGTAAACTCTGAATCTGCTTCGGATGCTTCTTTATAAAAATCCTTCCAGGATTCCGGATCATACCAGCCTCTCTCCCATCCTGCACCAATTCCCCAACTTATCCAGGAACGGGTATCATATTTCCAAGAGGCCCAACTAATCGCTCGGTCATTGACTAATGGTAAATCAATAAAAGTGGAACTACCCACCCAACTATTTACAGCACTTTCATATAGCATTGGACCATACAGCCAATCTTTAATACCCATTTCCTGATATTTTCTAACTTCATCAATGTTATAATTAAGAGTATGAGAAGCCCATGCATCAATAGATCCTCCAATTATTTTCATAGCTTCTTCACCATAGGCTCCATCTACTCTAAAGTCCGCCTCAGGATATTCTTCTTCAAATATATCCCCATAATAAACCATTCGATGCCATGCTTCTGGAAAATAAGATTCATCCAGACCGTTCAGATATACAAGCAGATCGGTTTTTTGGGGATCAACCATATCTTTTAAATGACTTCTCACCTCTTCTATAACCCCAATGTAAACTGCTCGATTTTCTGGATTTCGTTCAACATCGGGTTTTCCTATATCCGGCCATCCTGAAGTCCCATGTTTCCCATAAACATCAAAGGGCAACGCAAAAGTTTCAATTGGTTCTCCAAGTCCAGGTCCATAATGGTATCCATAACTACTTGTAAATGCATCTCCCGTAAGATATTTTTTTAAACGATTATCAAATTCCTTCCATTGTATCGAAATTTCTCCCTTTTCATCAGTCATAAGATCTGGTTTATAAGTAGGATCCATCAAAGAAATACGGTTTCTCTTGAAAAGCTGATAAACCTCAAGTTCTTGTTCTTCATCCATGTTACTTAGAAATCCTTCCTGTTGAAGGCTTGCCTTAAATTGGTTTTCATTAGGTAGTGCAAAATTCCAGATTTCTAAATTAATAGGAATAGTTTTAGTTTCATTATCAATTGTCACGGAAAAAGTGCTAGTATAATTACCTGGTTTAGCCTTTCCATAATCAAAAGGAATAAATTGATCTACCCAAATTACCATCGAACGCTGATCATTTATACGATTGTTAAAGTCCCGAAGGTTCAATGGGTAAACCCATCTTCCTTTTACTTCTGAAGAATCAGTTTGAATAAATTCCATAGGAACCAGTGCATCTGGATACCATCCTTTTCCTAGTGACGCTTTTGGATAGCCGGTACTCGGCGTCTTTACCTCTACGGCCCATTCCAAAAATAACTCAGGACTATTTGGGAGCTGTGTTTCTTCATTTCGAAAGGGTGTCATTTCAACATCTATTCCGGTTAATGTAGAATTAGAATTGTTTGTTATTACCAATTGAAAAGAAACATATTCCCCTCTTGCACCATGTAAGGATATTAGGTCACCATCATATATCCAATTTTCTTTTAAAAGATTAATTTTTTCTGGTAAGTCGCCATCAATATCAAAACGATGTTCTATTATTTTATTACTTACTGGATCTAGTCTAACAGAAGAAGGCAAAGCATGAATTTCCCACTCCAAGTCCTCATTTTCTATATTTTCGCTTTTACAGCCAAACATTAAAATAAGAATGAAAATAGTATTAAAAGTTTTTAATGTCATAATTTTTTATTTTTAGAAGCCTCTTCTTCCGGGATTTTTTTGGCCGACGGCAAAAATCAACAATTGACTAAGAGATTCATCTTCTCCCATTATAATATATTTTCCATCCTCTGATGATGTGATTGTTTCTAATTGGAATCCTCGCCATAAAATTCCTTGTTCTATTCCGGGAGCTACCATCGGAAATTCTGGATTTCCTAAATCTAAATAACCCCCAGTTTCCGGATTGTAACTAATTAAATGGGAATATCCGGGAAGTGCACCTGCAATGCCGTATAATTTTCCATCCTTACCAAAAGTTAAACCTCTAAGCCTATTCATCATTATGGGTTTCCCCAGATTAGTGACCTCTTTCGTAATAGGATCAAGTTTGAAAAGTTGCCCATCCCCTGCATTACCTCCATATAAGGTACCATCTTCAGCTTTCGCCCAAGATTCTACTTGCCCTAATACCCGTCTTCCCCACACCACAGGAAGATGGTCTTCTAAAATTTTGAAACTTTGGTTTTCCGGGTTAAAATAAAATACTTTATTTATAGGCATACTTCCATAAATCAAGCCTTCGTTATCTTGGATAAGTGCTTTACCTAGATAATTTTCAGGTTTAAGAGCATATTCATTTAATTTTTTTAAATCTTTTTCCTTTGGGGAGATGTCATTAAATATTTTCACTTCTTTATCTTGTATATCATATTGGAAAAATTTCCCGGATGGAGTCGTTATTCCATACAGCATTGTTCCCTCAGAATTACCCAGTAAAGTAAAAATTCCTTCTCCCGGTATGGGTACACCTAAATCTTCTACTTTTATTTCACCCTCTGTTCCAACGTCGATTTGAATAAGATGCCCACCTCCCTCTGACCCATCTTCATTTTGATTTGCAATTGTACCAGCAAATATAGAATTATCTTTTCCTCGACTAAATCCTGATGTAAGACTTCGCTGCCCCTTAATTATTTCATTCAGATCCTGTAAATTTATTACTTTCCTTTTATCTAATGAGGCTATGAAAATATATGGTGCTAAACCTTCTTTAGCTGAAGTTCCGCCAATAATAAAATCATCAATCACTATTAAAGATGAAATTGAATTGCGATATATGGGCAATCTTTTTAAATGGGTATTTGGTAACGAAACCTCAATAGCAAAACCTACTTCAGGATTAAAAAATGTGTATTGGGCAATTAAAGAACCTGAGTTCATACTTATTAAAAGTATTGCTAAAAATTTAATTATTAAATTTTTCATTTTCGAAGCTTTTTTTCTGGATTAAATTTTATCATGAACGGTGAAATCTTTTTACTTCCTTTTAAAACTTCCCTTCTTCCTGCAAAATAGAGATTACCTTCTCTATCTTTTACATCATGTCCTGTAACTTCGTTTATAGTTGTTGTGGGAAATTCAAAAAGTATGTTTTTCATTCCTGATTTAGGATCAAATTCTACTAAAACTGTTTTATCCTCTCTTATATAATTTCCGTGTCCACCTATGAAATAATATAATTTGCCATTATTCCCCAAATTTAGATTAGGAACATAAGGATCCCATTTTTCTGCATTTCCGGTCTCTATAACTCCGCCTAAATCTGTTACTGCTCCTATTCCTTCCTTTTTGGGACGAAAAGATAAAATTTTTGCACCATAAGTAACTAAATAGATAATTTCATTTTCTGGATCTTTAGCATATGCAGTAATTCCCGTTATGATTTTGGATCCAGGAGTTCCTGGAAATGCAGGTACACTTTGATTATCAAATACAAGTTCGCCGGAATTTTTTTCATATTTCACCAAACGCTGCCTCCAATCCACATAATAACAATTTCCCCACCGATCAGTGAACAAAACTCTCGGGACATGAGAACTTGCTAATCTGCCCAAATCTATAAGATCATTTTTAGCAGGATCAAAGACAAGAAAATGAGCTTGAGGATATGTTATTCCATAGAGTATTCCAGTGAAAGGATCTCTATCTAAATCTTTTATACTTTCATTTCTTAATCCCATACCTAAATTTGAAAGTCTTCCAGTACTAGGATTATATTTCATCCAAAACCCACCACTATATCCATGAGGGTGGTTCATTAAATATTCTTCTCTTGATTCTCCCCCGTCAGTTGAGAAATATATATTTCCAAGATCATCTGTAAGAATTTTAGAATGTATTTTGCCTTGCCATTGGAAAGATCTTAAATTTGCCATGTCCCTAATAAATCCATCCAGATTCATTTCATCTGTAGCAACATCATATTCATAAAGCGCAACATTATCATGATGATTGGTTACACCGATATGAACCGTGTTAAATTTAGGATTATAACCTATTGATCCCCAGGTTGAATGGGCTTCTGGATAATCTGGATATTCTATGAACTCAATATTTTCATTTGTTATTTTTTCATCCTGAGCTAAAATTCTTGCATCCATTGCCGATATGAAAACTATCAGCAAGACACAGAAAATTTTTGCACGGTTACAAGTAGTTGAAAGGGAAGATTTGAACGATGCTGTTAAATGTCTAATTCTCTCAGGATTATAATTTATATCCAAATCCCCTGATCTTTTTTTGGGCCGGCTCTTTTCCTTCATTTTTTTGAATTTGATTACTATATTGATGCTTTAGAGGACTTATACTATTTTATTATTAATGATAAAGCTTGAATATCGTTTAGTCCAAACAGATATATTACTTTTTGAATTTTATTCAATGTCCCACCATAAAGGTGTGGTAACTTTATCCGGTCCTCCTAAAAGTTGAATAGCTTCTTCAACTGCAGCTGCATTTGTCTGATATTCGGAAATAAGAAAAGGAACTCTTCGTATCTCTTCAATGGTAGGATCAGGTATCGCGGGGTTATCTGAATTCGCAACAGGATATAGCTCCAGTTCGTCCATTCTTCTATATTCTGCCCACGCTTCCCATCCATCTGGAAAAAGTGCTATCCACTTTTGAAGTGCTATTTGTTCTAATTGCATATCTGGATCAGTACCAAACTTTACAGGAACATTGGAAATTGCTGGGGAATTGAGAAAATCTTGAGGCGGAATTGGTGTTTCTGAAGAGTTTATATAATTTTGAATGATATCAGTATCGGTAATTCCCCATTGATCCATTGAATTTGTTATACCCGCCTCATAAAGTTCCTCTGGAGCTCCTCCCATATTCCATCCCAATAGGGCACCTTCTGCGCGTAGAAAATAAGCTTCAGCAGTACTTATAACGTTTGCAGGAGTGAACAAATAATTTGAGATCCCTCCTGAAGCAGGAGCGGACCAGCGTGGACCGACATGTGAAAGAGCATCAGGTTGATGCATAGCTTCGGTAAGTTGTTCTGGCGTTAATCCATTCCTGACTCCTTCGTATTCGCCGGTTGCCACGGAGGGTATGAAGTATTCCGAGATCCTTGGATCCTCATAACCTTTTAAGGCGGATTCCATAGCTGCACTCATTCTGAATTCATTCCACTCAGACATTATGGAGATTCTATTCCTGTCAATAGTGTTCTTTTCCGCTAATGCGTCATCATCTGGACTAGTAGTCATCACTCCTCCCGAGTAAGCTGCCTCAGCCTCTCTCTGAGCAAGATCAGGTTGTACATCAGATATTCTCAAAGCAAGACGCAATCGCAGGGTATTTGCAAATTTAATCCATTTATTCACGTTCCCTCCATAAATAATATCAAAATCACCAAAAGGTGTTTCGTCAGTTTTTCCATTTAGAACTTCTACTGCTGTATCTAGTCTTTTAAAAAAATCATTATAAATTTCTTCTTGAGAATCGTATGCGACTGATGTCCCAGGAATACCCGCATTAAAATAAGGAATTGGTCCCCAATAATCTGTAATCCGATGGAATGAATAGACCCACCAGATATTCGCTAGTGCGTATTCTGCAGAAGTAGGATCGGTATTTTCGAAGATGGATTGTAGCTGAGGTACTACTCCAGTGTATTGTTCATTCCAGGGTGATTGCAACCAACCCATATTTATCACCAATCGATCAGTAGGAAAGTAGGCAGTGATATTAGAAAAATATTGAGCATATTGATCCGAATAAAGATTTTGAGCAACCTGATCGTTCCAAGGGACAGAAGCAATCGCCTTCGAAAAAAGAAATGGGAGTTCAGCCGATCCCACAGTGGCTATAGCATTCTTATCGGTATTAATTTCTTCATAATTTTCCGTACATGATGAGTTTAGGACGATCATATACAAAAGGAGGATCCAAAAAATTCTTGAATTTTTTAATTTTTTCATAATAATTACTTTTTGTCTTTAAACTTAAAATTTGAAATTCAGGTTCAAACCATAGCTGCTCGTAGAAGGTAGAGCGCCATATTCTACTCCTTGAAAATTATTGCCATTACCCATGCTGATGTCCGGATCAAACCACATTTTTCGTTTGTCTAACCCAGGGATATCTAATATTGCCTTTCCTCTGTATATCCAAAATAGATTACGCCCAACCAAGGAAATATCTAGAGATTCTATAAATGAATCAGGAGACAACTGAATATTATATCCTATTGCAACTTCTCTCATCCTAAAACTCGTAGCATCGTAAGCAAAAAATTCACCGACACCAAAACGTTTTCCTGACGCTGTTTGCCAAAATTCTTGTGCCGTAATAGTTTCAGAAACCGATTCTCCTTCCGCGTTTACTCCGCCCAGATTCCAACCACCTTCACGATGTTCTTTGGTACCTACGGTAATTCCACTAAAAGCAAGATTCTGCTCGGTACCTGAAATCATTTCACCCCCAATTCGACCATCTACAAGTGCCCTTAACGAAAATCTTTTATAGGAAAAAGAATTTGTTAATCCCAAAGTAGCATCGGGATTAAAATTACCTATAACCTTGGGTTCTTCTCCAGCGGCGAGTGTAGTAAGTGGAGTCCCTGAAGGAGTAACTACGAAATTTTGTGATTCATCACGTTGCCATTGGTAAGAAACGAGATCACCAAAGTTACCTCCCACCTTAACCTGCGGCCGGCCACCGAAATCGGAATGACCCCCTAAATACACTACATTTAAATCCTCGCTTAGTTCTATTACTTTATTTCGATTAAAAGCAATATTAAAGTCCATATTCCATTCAAAATTTTCACTTTCTACCGGGACTGCATTAGCCACTATCTCTACTCCTTTGTTCTCAATATTACCGGCATTAATATATTGACTCGAATATCCTGTTCCACTCGGAAGGGTCACCGTCAATAACTGATTTGTTGAATTACTTTTATAGTAAGTCAATCTTAATCCTAGTCGATTATTTAAAAATCGTGCTTCAATTCCTGCCTCCCTACTCTTTACAATTTCTGGTTGCAGCCCTGGTATAGGAAGGATTGGGCTACGACTTAAATATCCATTACCTGCTCCCTGACTATAGTTGTAAGTTGTGGAAAGCAAACCAAACTGGCCCCCGTTCCCTACTTCAGCATAACTCGCATTAATTTTCAGAAAGTTTATTTCCTTCGGCATTGCCATTAAATCCGAAAGAATAACCGAACTCCCAATGGAATAGTACTGGTAAGCATGTGGTGCTGGGAGGCGTGAATCCCAATCATTCCTAAAACTTCCGTTTAGATATAACTGATCTCGAAAAGCAATGTTGGCTTGGCCAAAAACGGATTGTGTCTGAATTCTAGTTCCACTTTGGATAAGTTGTGGATCAGTAGCAAAATTAAGTGAAAACTTATTGGTTACATTCAGACCGTTGGCGACACCAGAAGTTTCACTGAATTGGTCATCCTGATATATTGCACCAATATTGTAGTCAACATTAAAATTTTCTCCAATGGGATTATGACCATTAAAAATTATATCAAACCACTTCTGATTAATTGTGACATTATTTTCTGAATAATATCCACCTGGTCGCGTAGCCCATAGTAAAGTTCCATGAAGTACCTTCCGTTCGGCCTTCTTGAATGATCGGTCAATGTTAGCCCTTCCTGTGACCTCCAACCAATTATTTATTTGGTATTTTGCGGATAGCAGAGCCACTATATTATTTTCTTTTTCATCATGAACATCATTATTTATGACCCAATAAGGATTTCCATAGATGGAAGGAACAGGAGATGGCCAAGGCGCAGGCATTGGTATTCCTAGGTCATTCATAATCTGGTATTCTTGCGCCTGCTCCGTGCTGATATTTCTCGGGATTTGATAAATATCCAACACCGGGTTGTTTCCTTCACCCGCACGAGGAATATTTTCTATGTCTTGGCTGAAATAGGTAATTTTAGCACCGATGGAGAACCGATCTGTGATCTGATTTGATAACCTTAAATTTATCGTGTGGCTCATCAATTCATTCTGAGGTATAATGCCCATAACTTCATTGTTGGTATAAGATAAGTATGTTAGTATTTTTTCTGAGCCTCCTGAAATCCCTATCGAACTATGCCGGTTCAAACCGGTATTGAAAAAATTACGGATATTGTCGGGATGAGCATTATAATTATCAGGCTCGTCTAAAAAATTGATATATTCTTGACCCTCCATCCGTGCTCCCCAACTATGCCCTACAGAAGCGTCTAACTCTCCTTGATTACCTTGTCCGTATAAGTTCTGAACTTCTGGTAATGCGAATGGTGTTTCAATAGTCAAACCAGAATTAATATGTACTGACATTTCACCCACCTTCCCCTTTTTAGTAGTAATTACGATTACTCCATTACCGGCTTGACTACCATAAAGAACAGCAGCCGAAGCACCAGGTAAAACATTTACAGACTCAATGTCATCGGGATTTATATTAGATGCGGTACTTGTTGGTACTCCATCTACTACAATTAAAGCGCTGTTATTGCCATCAATCGAGCTGTTGCCCCGTAGAACAATCCTAGCATCACTCCCTACTCCGCCAGAACTTTGTGTTATTACAGCATTAGCTACTTTTCCTTGAAAAGTATTTAAAATATTATTAGGGTCTCTTATTTCAGCAAGCCCCTCCGGCTTTATTGTTTGGGTCGCGTAAGTCAAAGACTTCTGTTTTCGGGTAATACCTAAAGCCGTAACTACCACTTCATCTAGAATCGAGGTTTCAGGATTTAATACAATCTCCAAAAAGGTCTGTCCAGTAAATTCAACTTCTTTCATAGCATATCCAATAAAGGAAATCTCCAAAACAACACCTTCTGGAACCTCGATTGTAAATTCTCCATCAAAATTGGTTATCACTCCATTTGAGGTTCCCTTTTGAATTACATTGGCTCCCGGTATTGGCATACCCGATTCAGCATCAATTACAATACCAGTTACCGTTTCCATTCCGTTCTGAGAATAAGTACATATTTGGAACAATAAAAAACTTAAAATAAAAAGTAGAAATTTTTTCATAATTAGTAAGTAAAAAATTAAAAGTTATTTCGATTTCTGTTATACAAATTTTAAGAAAGATACATTTGTTAACTTTTTGCTAATATATAAATATAAATTGAAATAACGAAAGATTTCGAAAATATTTATTTTAGACTTTGCGAAATTTTAGTCTTTATAAAAATAAGCAAATTTTTAAAGGAAATTTATTTTTAGACATTAAAGACGATAATCGATTTTAAACCACTTATTAAATAATTTGTGCTATTCTAATAATGAGTAAGATACTGTATAAATGATTTTTGTGATAGAGTAATTGAATTCAAAAATAGTGTTTTTATTCCCGTTCATTATAATTAAAAATTTTATTAATGAAAATTTTATTATTTCAAAGTATTTGTTTTTATTTGAATCATTGAATTAAAAGCAGCCATTTTGATTATCCCATTATGATAAAAAATCCAAACAGTCTCCAAAAAACTAGTTTCCTTAAGAGCGAAATTGAAGGTCAACCTGTACTGTGGAAGCAGGTTTTTGAACTACTAAAAAATAAGAGATATGATATTAAAAATTTTTTAGAGCCGTTGCTTTCCCGTCCGGGCCTTCAGGTACTCCTTACGGGAGCAAGATCTTCGGCATTCATTGGGGAAACTGCTCAAGGTATTTTTCAAAAAAACTCCGGAATGAATACTCGAGCTATAGCCACGACGGATCTGGTGACACATCCTAAAGAGTTCTTCAGGGAAAATCAACCTACTCTAATTATTTCCTGTGCAAGGTCTGGAAACAGTCCTGAAAGTATTGAATCTGTAAAACTAGCGGATGTGTTTTGGAAAGAGTACAAGCTATTTTAATATTGAATATTATGTAGAAGCTCATTTAGCTGAGAAATCAACTAAACAAACGATGTTTGCTTCTTTAATATATAATAAGTGAAAAATCTTCGAAACCTTATTCAATGTATAGAATTATTTTAATAAACAAAAAATAAGAATGTTAATTTTTTGTATTTGCTAGAGCTATTTATTTTTTATAATGAAAAAATCTTTATATATTCCTATTTTACAGATATTATTGAGGGTGTGCCTCATTTATTATAGTCAGGGTTAAAGTTTAAACTGTTAATTTATTTAAACTATAAAATAGCATACGAAAATTTTTTTATTACGAATTATTCCTTTAATTTTGATAAAGTTATAAAGTGGACTTTAGATTTTCGTTTTTTTTGGATTAATTTATGAATTTGAATATATAGCACAAGAAAACCAAACAAAAATGGTTTATAATGTTTTCCATTTCTTTAATAAATAAATGTTTGGTTAGTTTTGAAATCCTATACTAAATTGGTCTTATAAGAGAATTGATGATGTTTCGGAATTAATGGCAATAATATTCTCTTTTAAAGCGAAATTTTATTTTAACTTTTTCACATAAGATTTTATAGGCAGTGAAATGTTAAAACTATAAAAGGATTATTTTTTACTGAATTTTTTGGGTAATGACGATGAAGCGAATAAAACAAATAATATAAAGATGACAATTAAAACCATTAATAAAAAAGAAAGGTTGTATACTGATATAGAAATCTTCGGACAACCGGAACTGTGGGGTTCTGTTTACCAGTTATTGCTTAATGACAAGGAACAAATAAGTAAGTTTTTGAAGCCTTTGTTTCAACTTAAAAATTTACAAATTATACTTACCGGGGCGGGATCATCGGCATTTATAGGAGAATCTGCACAGGGTTTTGTGCAAAAAAATACCGGTTGTAATACGAAAGCCATAGCTACAACAGATTTGGTTACTCATCCTGATTTATATTTTCAACCGGGTCTTCCAACTTTGCTTATCTCTTTCGCGCGTTCAGGGAACAGTCCGGAAAGCCTTGAAACAGTAAAATTAGCCGATTATTTTTGTGAAGAGGTTTATCATCTTATTATCACGTGTAATAAAGATGGGGAACTTTTAAGTTATTCCGCCGTAAATGCAAATAGATCGTACGCTTTGTTGCTTCCCGAAGCATCTAATGATAAGAGTTTGGCAATGACTGGAAGCTTCACTTCGATGTTGCTGAGCGTGCTATTGATAAGTGATATTAAGAACATCAAAAATAAAGAAACTGAAATTGGAAGTGTTGTTGAACAGGGAAATCTCCTTCTAAATAATGCAGAGGCTTTTAAAAAAATTGCAACAATGGTTTTTGAACGTGTGGTTTTCTTAGGTTCAGGGCCAATGCTGGGGATTGCAAGGGAATGTCACCTGAAATTGCAGGAATTAACCGATGGGCAGGTAATTTGTAAACATGATTCCTTTTTAGGCTTCAGGCATGGGCCACGGGCAGTTACCAACGAAAAAACTTTATTGGTGTATTTGTTTTCCCCTACAGATCACGTTTATCAATATGAACTGGATCTCGCGAAATCTATTGCAAGAGATTCGAGGGATATTAAGTGTTTAAGTATAGGTCGACCTGAGGATAAAGCTCTTAAATCATCCCTAAATATTGATTTGAAATTAAATCCCAACCAAGAGTTAAATATTGTTCCTACAGCATTGGTAGGACAGTTGCTCGGATTTTATAAGTCTTTGGAACTTGGTTTTAATCCTGACAATCCATCTGTTTCAGGAGCAATAAACAGGGTGGTGCAAGGTGTAATAATTTACGAATATCCCAAAGAATTTAAAAAATGATTTTGAGTGTTTGTCCAAATCCTTCTATAGATACCTATGCCTGGCTGGATAATTTTGAGTCTGGAGGAGTAAACCGTATAAAAAAGCTCGAAGAATATCCTGGTGGCAAAGGAGTGCATGTAGCGCTGGCAATTGCCGAACTTGGAGGTAGGTCCAAATTACTGGCTAATTGGGCAGGCAATAATGGAGATTGGATTAAAAAAGAATGCATCAATAGAAATATAGAAATATCCGGAATTCAACTCCCGGAAAACAATCGAAAATGTTATACTTTCAGATCTAAAAATTCGGATTTTAAAAACACCGAATTGCTGGAACCCGGTCCTTCTTTGGATGCTAAGAAATTAAATGAATTTAAAGATAAGTTCAAATCAGAGATAGCCAATGCTTCCTTAATTTGTATGTCGGGTTCCTGGCCCAAAAACACGCCAAATGATGCGTATGCACAATTAATAGAAATTGCAGGAAAGAGCAACGTCAAAGTAATTCTGGATTGTAGTGGAATACAGCTGGAGGAAGCCTTAAAAAAAGGGTTTTTCGGTCTGCACTTAAATCAACATGAAGCAGTGAAGCTTTGTGGTAGCAGTTCTATTAAAAAGTTGCTTAAAAAGCTGGATGGCAAAGTGAAATTGGTGGCATTAACAAAAGGCAAGGATGGCTTGGATTTATTTTATAAGGGGCAAATTTTAACTTCAAATGTGGTGATAGACAATGTAGTGAGCACCGTAGGGAGCGGTGATTGCCTTACGGGCGGAATTGCTTTTGCGGTATATAAAAAGCTTGAAATTGAAGAAGTTGCTGCCTATGGTGTTGCTAGTGGCGCAGCCAATTGTTTGTCTGAGACTTTAGGAATGTTTAAAAAAGAAGATGTAGAAATACTATTACCAAAAGTACAAATTAATAAAAGCGAACATGAGCATTAAAAAATTGCTAGTAATAGGTGAATTAAATGTAGATATCATCTTAAATAACATTAAAGGTTTTCCAAAAGTAGGTACAGAAATAATTGCTGAATCAATGCATTTCACTCTAGGAAGTTCATCGGCTATTATGGCTTCAAATATTTCGGCGATGGGTGTAAGCACTTCTTTTTGCGGAATTATAGGAGATGATGAGTTCGGAAAATTTGTTTTGGAAGAACTTCAACGAAAAAACGTAGATACACGTTTTATTTCAAAAAAATCAAATTTAAAAACGGGGATTACCATAGTAATGAATTATGATCAGGATCGTGCTAATGTTACTTATTGTGGGGCGATGAATTTTTTGACCATAAATGATATTCCATGGGAAAGTATAAATACATTCAATCATATTCATCTTTCCAGTTATTTTTTGCAAAAAGGAATTAAAAAGGATATTACTGAAATTTTTAGAAAGGCGAAAGTTGCAGGCTTAACCACTTCGCTCGATTTACAGTATGATCCCGATCACGAATGGAAGTTCGATTATAAATCATGTCTGACTTATGTAGATATATTTTTTCCGAACAAAGTTGAGTTGTTGGCACTTACCAAAGAAAATAATATTGATATAGCCATAGAAAAACTTAGACCTTATACCAATATAATAGCCTTAAAGTTGGGTGAAAAAGGGAGTAGATTAATTTTCGAGGAAGAAGAAGTTATCATTGCACCCTTTCTAAATGATGTTTATAAAGATTCCATTGGTGCGGGTGATTCTTTTAACGCAGGTTTTATTGAAAAATTTCTGGCAGGGGCACCTCTCAAAGAATGTCTTATAAATGCAAATCTAATGGGATCCATAAGTACGACAAAAGCTGGTGGGACTAAGGCATTTTCTTCAAAAGAGGACATAGAGAAACAAAAGCAACAAATTTTAAATCAACAATTTTAACGAAATGAAAATCAAAAATAAATTACATCAATTCACCAAAGAAGGAAGAGGTCTTTTAGCTACGAATTTTTATAATCTTGAAACTTTGCACGGCGTATTAAAAGCAGCCTCAGACTTAAACGAGCCTTTAATTTTACAGCTTACCCAGAGTTCTATTGAATATATGGGTTTGGAAACCGCTGTTGCAATGGGCCGTTTAGGAATGAAAGAATTTGGGGTAGAAGGATGGATACACCTTGATCATGGAAGATCGGTTCAATTGGTTCAGTCTTGTTTAGATGCCGGTTTCGATTCGGTAATGATAGACGGTAGTGAACTTTCGTTTGAAGAAAATGTAAAAATAACGAAGGAGGTTGTAAAACGAGCGAAATCTTACGGTGCCCACGTAGAAGCTGAATTGGGGTATGTAGCAAAATTAGGCCAATCTCACGAACCGCAAGGGTTTACCCAACCTCAGGAAGCCAAGGCATTCGTGGAGGAAACAGGAGTTGATGCATTAGCCGTGGCCATAGGTACTGCACATGGATTTTATAAACAAGAACCAAAATTGCAATTGGATCTGCTTTCAAATATTTCCGAAATCACACCTTCTACCCTTGTGCTTCATGGAGGTTCTGGGGTATCTGGAGAACAGTTGCAAGCTGCCATATCAAGAGGGATTTGTAAGGTGAATTTAGCTACTGAAATAAAAAATATTTTTATGATGACCTTGCAGGATTTACTTAAAAACAATGCGGAAATAGATTTAAGAAAAGTTTTCCCACAAGCCACCGCCGAAATTACCAAACTGGTTAAAGGAAAACTGAAAATCGTAAAAAACAATAAATAATGATATCAAAATTCATCGATGCGCAAGTTCATTTAAACACTGTCTCCTCTGAAAAAATGGAGAAAGCATTAGAATATAATGCTTCATTTGTATCAATAAACACCAATATTCCTTTTTTTGAGTCAATCGAAAAACAGGAAAAGGTGATTCTTGAATTGCAGAAAAAATATCCTGGCAGAATACAATATGTCACTAGTTTCGATTTTCGGGATTGGGGAAAGGCCAGTTTTACAACTTCAGCGATTAATCAGATAGAAAGAGGTCTTTCTTATGGTGCTGTTGGGGTTAAAATCTGGAAAGATGTCGGCTTTGAATTGCACGATAAAAATGGTGATTTCGTAATGATCGATAATCCCATATTCGATCCTATCTTCGAATATTTGGTAGAAAATGATATCCTTTTATTAGGGCATCAGGGTGAACCTCGTAATTGCT
>Ga0307486_1001421_pt1 | contig 18490 bp, 18 predicted proteins | sample CBIW02metaG_FD_203663 | JGI IMG/M metagenome (GOLD analysis project Ga0307486, IMG submission 203663) | Sea-ice brine microbial communities from Beaufort Sea near Barrow, Alaska, United States - CBIW 0.2 | ecosystem: Environmental > Aquatic > Marine > Coastal | place: USA: Alaska | collected...
CGGGAAGAGCCGGCTTGGCCTGTCTCAATTCGAACGCGGCCTCGTTGGCGATCTCCACCGTCGTTGCCACTGCTCCCGGATAGCGAGCAAAACGGGTAGCCATCTCAGCCCCCGACCTCAAATGGGCCGTGCCTGCTGCCGGAAGCCACCCATCCATTTCGTCGAGACTGCGCCGAGCGCGCACCGCCGAAATGGCTGAATGCAGGTGATGTTGGCGCGGAGTTGCGTAGTGAGCGTTAGAAGTAGCGACAACCCGCAGCCCGCGTTCGGCCGCAAGCGAGTAGAGCGCATCGTTGTAAGCAGAGTCGAGAGGATAACCGTGATCAAAAAGTTCGACGATCACTGCTTCGCTGCCGAAGAGCTCGCTCAATCGATCGAGTTCTCGGCCCGCCGCCACCATTGTTTCGACCGTCGGCGCCGAATTGGGTTGCGCGCCGCCAAGCGCTTGACGCACGCTGCCTTTGCGACATCCCGTCAACACAAACCAGTGACCGTCGGCTAGATCGGCCAACTCGTTCAGCTCGTACTGTGGGCGCCCCTTTTCTCCACCTCTGAGCTGAGCGCGGGTAATGGCCAGCGCAAGCCGGTGATAGCCCTCCTCTTTGCGAGCAAGCACCAGCAGATGATCACCTTCCGGATCTGCATTGCCTGCCTGCGGCCCGGTAAGGCCAAGTGAAAGTTCGGCGCCGAAAAGAGTAGAAAGCCCCAACTCAGCGGCAGCCTCCGCCATGCGCACGATTCCATAGAGTCCGTCATGGTCGGTAAGCGCAAGAGCGGAGAGCCCCAAACGGGCGGCCTCTTCTGCCATCTTCTCCGGCATGCTCGCACCATCAAGAAAGCTAAAGCTTGAGTGAGCGTGCAACTCGGCGTACGGCACAGTCTCAACAGTCGGACTGGATGCCTCACTCGAGTCATTCGGTGGCTCGCTCGGCGGAACATACGGCGCACGCTTGCTCGACACGAGCGACAGTGCACGACCATCGCCCGCTTCACCAATCGGAGTGACCGTGCCGAAGCCTGACAGCGTGCGCTCCAATTGGCGCCACGGGATCGGCGGGTTAGACCACGCCATTGTGCCCTCCCGCCCGTCGTACGCGCATTAGTCGTACCTCGCTTCGGCCCACCAGCCGCCGGCATCGAGCACAAGCAACCACGCACATCCGGTGTCATCAACGGCCTGAAAACGCCACGAACGGCCCGGTGATTCCGCCTCCCACCACTGCCCGTCTAACGGCCAGGGGCCAGCCCAGGCTTTCAGCGTGCGCGAACGAGAATCGCTTGTTGCGAAACGTACCGGTGCCGCAACAACATGACCCCGCTCATCCACAGAGACAGAACTGCCGTCGTGAGCAAAAACGTGAACAGCATGACGCGACGAAAAAACCGTTCCTGGTAGCGGGGCAGGCAACGCTCCCGGCCACGGTCGCTGCACGGAACGTTCACCAGTGCTGCGATCACCCCACGCCGTGAACTGCTGCCGTGACTGCAATGTGCGCCCTCCCTGCACCGTTGGCACAAGCACCCCACCATGGCCGAGCATGCTCTGCACTCTCGAGAGACCGTGATGGATGCGCGGCTCAAGCCCCGAACCCCATAAGCCCGTCTCGTGGTTGCCGATCGCATCCACCGTCTCGGGCACAATGCGCACGCGACTAATTCCTGAACTCAGCCCTGCTTCGATGAGGCTCGAGCCCTGCACTTGCCAACGAACCCGATCAACAACATCGGTGGAGCTGAATGAGCGCGGATGCAACCACACCCGTTCCGCAATCTCGCCCGATTCGGAGTCAAGTTCGATGCGAATCGCCGTGGCAACAAGTTGAGCTCGAACAAGGCCACCGATAAAGTCATCGGCTCGACTGCGAACGCCGAACGCCACCTGATCGACTCGATCGAGCGCTGGCTCAAAATCGATTACGACATCGAGGTCGAGCGGAGGCGTTCGAGCAATAAATGCTTGAGGGTCACGACCGCTTGCGAGTGCGTGCAACCGTGCGCCGAGTTCACCAAATCGAGTGCGAACATCCGTGGGCGCAAGCTGAGCGAACTCCCCAAGAGTGGAGATGCCGAGTTTTATCAGCAATGCCATGATCTGAGGTTCTTCGAGCACAGCGATAGAGAGCGGTGCCAAAAACTGCGCAGATTCTCCCGCAGGGATGATGCGCGCGCGGCCTGAACGGGAGGGTGGATTAACCTCCACTGTGCTGCGAGCGGCGTGCACGGCTGTAAATAGGGCATCAGCAATTCCCACCCGAGCATCGGAAGCAGCAATCTCGTTGACCCGTTCGATGACTGTGAGCGCCGCCGCTTTTTCACCGCCGTAGTACTGAGCGGCTCCGCGCACGCGTACAGCGCACATGCCTGGCCGGATGAGTTGCACGCCAGGGATGAGTTCTTCCACACCCGCAATCATCGGTTCGAATGCACGACTATCAAGCGCAGGGTCGTAGGCGCGATCAATGAGTCCGGGGAATCGCGACTGAGCTTCCCGCAGCCTCAACCCACGACTTATCCCTTCCGCGCGAGCGGAAGCTGAGGCAGCAAATACCAACCCCTTCTCTGTGAGAACAAAGGGGGCATCCTGGAGCAGTTTCTCGTGCTGTCTCGCTGCGACCACTGGCCAGTCTGGACACCACAGCACAAGAACCCGGGGGAGCGGTGTGTCAGTCATGCTGATACCCGCTTCGGCAACACAGCTTGTTCGGGCAGTACAGCCAGTTCGGGCGTAGCAATCTCATAGTCGCTGTATGCCCGAATAGTTTCTGAAGAATCAGGGAGCCATAATCGTGCGCTGCGGGGGCGCGCAGCACTCTTGCTCGTGACAGTAACCGTCACCTCACGTGCCGCTAAATGCCCATGGCCTTCGCCGATGCCATGCCACCGACTTTCGCCCAGAGAAATCATTGCTTCACTCTGCGGCCACGCCCCCATCATGAGCAGCGTAGATTTACGCTGTCGAAGCCGTGATGCAAGCCGGGCTACAGCAGAATCGGATGCGCGCGAAGGCGGTCGAGTGACGACAACATCGACCACATCAGCGATCGCGGCAGTAACAGCCAGCCACTGATCGCCCGGATGGGGCACCAGTACCAACCGTTCAAGATCAACCCCGAACCGTTCTGCAGCTTCGATGCCGAACTCGGGCACCCCGATAACAGCGCACCATGAGCCCGCAGCAGATGGCGGTGCCAGTAGTGCCATCAACAGCATTGTTGACGGATCGATCGAGTAGACGCTGCCCTGTTGCAGGCCTCCACCTGGCAGCAGTTTTCCGATGGCGGGGTGGGTGGGGATCAGCGGTGAGTTCAGTGTGCGCGACTGCATCTGAGTGATGCGGGACTGCAGCTCGGCTACCCGATCGGTCGACGCACTAACGCCAGGCGTGCTTGGTAGCGCTTCAGCTGTTGCTGAAAAGGCGTGAGTAGAGGCAGGGGACACCTGTCCATATTCGAACATATGTTCGAGTGTGTCAATTGCGTGCGACATTTACCGGTGTGTCTTTGTGATGTCACCGGTTTGTTCTAGCGTTACTTCGTGACCTACATCGAAGCGGTGGATCTGCGAAAGACGTACACGCCTAAGGGTGCAGCACCCGTGCATGCCCTCGACGGCCTCAATCTGGTGGTCCCTCAGGCAACCGTAACTGCTCTTCTCGGTCCCAATGGTGCGGGCAAAACAACCACGATTAAGGTACTCACCACCCTCATTCGGCCGGATTCTGGCACGGCAACGATCAACGGAATCGACGTAACCTCTTCCCCTGAGCGCATCCGCCCCATGATCGGAGTGTCCGGTCAATATGCTGCCGTAGACGAAAACCTCACCGGCTTCGAGAACCTTGACATGGTCGGGAGGCTTTATCACCTCAGCGCGAAGCATTCCCGTGAGCGTGCTCGTGAACTCATTCGCCTCTTCGACCTCACCGAGGCACAAAATCGTCCAGTCAAGGGGTTCTCTGGCGGTATGCGACGCCGCATCGACCTTGCCGGCGCTCTCGTCATGCGCCCGCCCGTACTCTTTCTCGATGAGCCGACCACTGGCCTCGACCCCCGCAGCCGCATCGGAATGTGGGACATCATCACGACGCTAGTGGGGGAGGGCACAACAGTGCTCCTCACCACCCAATACCTCGAAGAAGCTGACCAACTGGCCGACAACATCTCTGTGATCGACGATGGCACGGTCATTGCCGAGGGAACGTCTGACGAGCTGAAGGCATCCATCGGCGGTCAGCGGGTTGAAGTGAGCTTGGTGTCGTTGGATGATTCAGCCGCCGCCCACGAAATTCTCACCCGTTTCGGCAGCACCGAACCTGCCGTGAGCATCGATGGTCGCGGACTCACCGTCAACGCTGAAGATGCTCCCGCCGCGCTGCAACTGATCCTCACGGAGTTTGCGAGCCGCGGCATCCAGCTCTACGACGCAGGGATGCGCCGTCCAACGCTCGATGATGTGTTCCTGAAACTGACGGGCCACACCGCAAGCGTCGACGATGCTGACAGCGCTGAAACGGATTCGTCTGCACAGGAACCGACACTGGAACAGAAGGAACAGAAGGAACAGGGATGAGCACAACGGTTCGCGAGACGGCTCCGTATCCGACAACGTCATCGCCCGTCATGGCCTGGCTAAGCGACGGCTGGATCACGACGCGCCGCAATCTCATCAAGATCAAACGCGTGCCTGACATCCTGGTGTTCACGACGCTGCAACCGATCATGTTCGTGCTGCTCTTTACCTACGTCTATGCCGGCGTCATCGACATTCCTGGCAGCACGTACGCCGAGTTCATCATGGCGGGCATTTTTGCGCAGACCGTAGTTTTCGGTTCCACCTATTCGGGTTCGGCCATGGCGCAAGACCTCAAAGATGGAATCATCGACCGTTTCCGCACGCTGCCGATGAGCCCATCCGCCGTACTGGTTGGGCGCACCAATGGGGATCTGTTGATCAATTCAATTTCCATGGTCGTCATGATGACGACGGGACTCGTTGTGGGCTGGCGGATTAATTCCAGCCCATTCGAGGCGGTAGCTGCAATCGCACTCTTGCTGCTGTTTGCCTACGCATTGTCGTGGGTGATGGCTTTTATCGGGATGAGCGTGCGCAGTCCTGAGGTCATCAATAACGTGTCGTTCTTGGTGCTCTTTCCACTCACGTTCATCTCGAACGCATTCGTACCTGCCGAGACACTTCCCACCCCGCTGCGAATATTTGCAGAATTCAATCCAGTGTCAGCGCTAGTGCAGGCCGCGCGAGAGCTTTTCGGCAACACACCGGCGGGGTCGGCGCAGTCCGACGTGTGGTCTCAACAGCATCCGGTGCTCACAGTGTTAATTGGCATCGTCGTCATGCTTGTCGTCTTCGTGCCGCTCGCGGTGCGTAAATTTGCGAGTATCAGTACGCGATAGCCAGGCGCGTGCTGCAATGGCCCACTATTTTTTACTATAGGTGGCCCGTTATTGCGGTGTTAGAATTCGCTTTACCCAGTGCAGCCCCTCCCGCCGGGGCACAATCGTCGCAGTTGATTCCGCGACGCACTCCGATATTGCCCGAAACGGAGTTCGAAGATGTTCGCCACCCTCGGACATATCGCGATGAAGTCCTTCATGCTCGTCTGGCTTTATGTGTCTCCACACTCTTGGCGTGGCTTGCCAACGCCAGAAGCTGGACCTCCTGTGTTTGTCGATGGTCCCCACGTGCACCGTATTCTGCTGTGCGGTTCGGGCGTCGTTGTCGGATACGGTGTCTCATCCCAAGAATTGGCTCTTGGCGGGTCGCTCGCTCGCTCGCTCGCAGCGCTCACCGGTCGAGGTATCGAGGTGACGACCATCGCGAGCCCTCGTTTGACAGCGAAGGCAGCGAAGTCGCAGTTGACTGCTCGAGTGCTCGACAGTATGGATGCGGTAATCCTGTCGTTTGGGACCTTCGAGTCTTTGACTTTCGCGCCTACTCGCGCGTGGGGACTCGACCTGACGGATCTCGTCGACGCGCTACTAGCGGATGCCCCCAATGCCCAAATCTTCGTCATGAGTTGCAATGCGCCAAAGATGTCGCGCTTTATTGCGGCATATCAGCGCAACGTCTTCCGGTTTGCTGCCACCTACAACACCCAAATTCGAATACTCGCGCAGCACCGTGATCGAGTTCACCATGTGGATTTTGCGCCAGAACCTGAAGATCCCGAGGCGATTGAGGGACGACAGAGTTACCGTGCTTGGGCTGATGCGATTGCACCAGACGTCGCCAAAGTACTGAGCCGACCGCCTACTGACGACTAATCCGTGTAGTCGAGTTCGCGCTCCGTGATTTCTAGCGCCACTTAGGCTTGTGTTTGCGTGGACGCGCTGGCCGACGAACTTTTCCGTGAGGCTGTTGTTGGCGAGCACCGCTCCGCTTCGGATCTTGCTGCTTCCTGCTTGATTTCTTGGTGGGACTGGATTCTGGTGTTGTTCCGTCGGATTCTGAAGCAGCGGCCATGCCCCGTGAGCTTCGAGCGGTACGTCCGCGAACAATCCCGATGAACTCTTCGACATGTGGATCGACAGAACCGTCGCGCCACGCAACGGCGACCTGCCACTCTGGACCATCCTCGATCAGTCGTGCCGTCACATCCCGTCGCATGAGTGCTTTCGCCACGGATTGCGGCATCACAGCAATCCCAACATTTGCTGCCACGAGCTCGATGGCTGCACCCCAGTCTCCGGAGACTTCGTTCTCGGCCACTAGTTCACTCAGTTCTACTGAATCCGCTTTCGCAATGTCATGGTCTTTGGGAATCACAACAACGGCGCGCTCTGTATAGAGCGGAATGGCAGCAAGGGGACGATCGCTGTCGATAGCTCGGTCAATCGGGAGACGAACAAGCGCGACATCGGCGCTACCGCTGCGCAGCATCTCCATGGCGTCTTCCTGTTCGCTCGGTACAAGGGTGAGCGGGATGTCGACGAGCCTCTCGTGCCATACACGCGCCCATTTGCCCGGGGTTGCTCCGAGCACAAAGGCGACAGTGAATGAAGAAGGCATGCGTTCAGGTTAGTCTTGGGATGTGCCAGTTCAGACCATGAAGCCCGCAACAGTCGCCAAGAAGCTTGGCATTTATTTGCCGGCCACCCCAGAAGAGTTCCGTGACTCCGACATCAGTCGTGAGGAATTTGCTGCGCTGCTCGAGTCACCACCCGAGTGGCTGAGCACGCTGCGCAGCGAGGGACCCCACCCTCGACAGGTGGTTGCTCAAAAGTTGGGTGTCTCAACGTCGGGACTCGCCCGCGCTGGCGCGCCCGACGTCATGACGACCGCCGAGATTAAGGTCCTGCTGGTAGAGATGCCCAAGTGGCTTGTCGAGGAGCGTTCGGTGCACGCCGCGGTCAATGAAGAGAACGCGCGCATTAAGTCAGAACGAGCCACCAAAGCAGCCGGTAAATAGTTCCCAGTTTTCCTCAATTTGTATAGTCTTGAAAAGTATTCAGGTCTATACTTGCTAGCTCGAGGGTGTCCGTGTCTGGACGTTCGGGTGGGAATTGATTGCTTCGGAGATATGCTGCGCTTTTGGCGTGGCCAATTGTTAAATTGTGTCTTGCTGCGTATCCGCAGACTTGGCAAAAGCTTGCTACGCCCGGCGATGCTCCACTCGTTGAGGCTGTAGGGCCCGATCCTGACCGTGTCCTGATGCTTGGCCCAGGTAAATCGACAGGGTTCGGCGTCCACACCCACGAATTGGGGCTGGGTGGTCATCTCGCGCGCACACTTTCGGCACTCACTAAGCGGGGGTGCCGCGTCGATATCGTTGCGGATCCGTCCATGTCGGTCGCCGATGCAGACGTCGTCATCGGCTGGGCCCGCCTAGAACGGTTCGATGCTCTCGTCCTGACTCTGGGAGAAAGAGACATCCTCCGAATTCGTTCGGTGTTTGCGTGGCGACGAGATGTGGCCGCGATGCTCAACACTATTGAGGAGCGCGGCGGGGGTGTGATGCAGACGTTCATTATGGGAATTGCGCCCGTTAATGAAATGCTCTCCCTCCCGGAACCGCTCCTGCGCATCGTTAATGCCAATGCTGCGGCCCTCAACGCGATCAGCGAAGAGCTATGTTCAGCGCGTTCGAGCGTTACCTTCGTTCCCGTAACGCCGCCGGTGGGTGGCCAACAGGTTCTTCTGGAAAGCCGTACTTATGCTCACTGGGCACAGGAACTCGCTCCCGCAATCGCCTCACGCCTTAGTCACGTCTCCCTGCTCCCGACCGCGAAACTGCTCCCGGTCACTTCACCATTCGATGGCACAGTTCTTACGACAACCTCAGTATCAGCTGCCCTGACCACGGTCGTGGACTCCGCGCGACTGATGTTCGGCACAACAGGAGCTGCCGTTACATTTCACGATCACGAAGCGCACTGGTTCACATCGACATCGGGCGTCGGCGATATGCGTCAGGACGAAGCTGGCGGGTTCTGTAGCGCAGCATCCACCTCACCCTCACTCGTTGTTCTTGAAGATACTTTGCGTGACGAGCGTTTTGCGGACCATCCCTGGGTGGTGCGAGGTCCACAGATTCGGTTCTATGCCGGCTATCCGATTTGCGGACCCGATGGAGAAATAATCGGGGCGATCTGCGTATTCGACACACAACCACGAACATTTGATTCGAGTCACGAAACGCTACTGCACGAACTCGCTCAGAGAGCGCAGTCGGCAATGCAACAGTAAGAATTGCCGTACCTTGGGAACGGAGGTCATTTCTGAACTCCGAGAGAGGACCCAATGAGCGGCACCGAGTGCATCCACGGCTTCGAGAATCAATTGTGCGATTCCTGCTTCCCGAAGGCTGCCCCGGCCAAGCCAGTAACTCGGGCCGCGTCAACGTCGCGTGCAAAACGAGTTCCCGGTGCACCTCGTGCATCGAGCACCAAGATGCCGGCACTTGCCGATCAGCGTGTCTACCATGTCACCCACATCAGCAATCTTGAGAACATTTTGCTCGCCGGTCAACTTGTCGCAGCAGCTCAGATTGAATCCCCGATTTTAGACGTCAGCTCGCCGCTGACCCGGGAAATGCGGGGGACTGCTTCCCTCAGTACCGGCGAAGCAATTGATCGCTATGTGCCATTCAGCCTTGTTCCCGAGTCGAGTGCGTGGCGAGAGCTTCGCGACGGCGCGCCAGAACCTCGCTGGTCAGATGCCGCGCGTACTGCATCGTCATCAGACTTCATTTTTTTGGTCACAACAATTCGTGCACTCGGCAACGATGCCGTTCTTGCCGACGGCGATGCCGCAGCGGGCCAAACTCGATTCGCTACCGATGAAGCCACTATGACGCGCATGCTGGGAAACTTGCGTGCCGATGAACTCACGGAGGATGCTGAAGTTCTAATCCATGGTTCGTTCGCATTCGATGAAGTGCAGCTCGTCGGCGTTGCAAGTGACAAGGCACGCGATCGAGTTAAGGAACTGCTGGATGCCGCATCATTTGCGACCAAAGTTGCGGTCTACCCGCCGTGGTTCATTCAGTAAGGTTCGCGATAGCGTTGCTGCATGACGAACGACTTCGCTAAACACCCCGTCGATGAAACTTCTGCCGCAACGTTAGCTGGCGCCGGATTGCGCTACGGCCTAGTTGACACTTCGGACAGAGAATCCTTTGCTCAGTGGTTTCAGGCTGATTCACGCGGTTTTCATGGCCCAGCGATGTCTGCTGAACAAGTCGATTCGAACTTCGCGGGCGTAACGTACCGGCGCACTGTCGGTGTCTGGGACGATCATTTGGTCGCCCCAGAAGTGCCGGTAGCAACGACAAGCTCATGGGCAGATCAATTGAGCGTTCCCGGGGGTCGAAGTCTCGACGCCTGGGCCATCAGCTCCGTCACAGTCTCACCCACTCATCGTCGCCGAGGGATCGCCAGGTCACTTCTCGAGGGCGAACTTCGCTCGGCAGCCGACATGGGCTTGCCAATGGCGATGCTCACAGTGTCAGAGTCAACGATCTACGGTCGTTTCGGATTCGGTCCAGCAGTGTTTGCCGCGGACCTCACGATCGACACCACACGGGCAACCTTTGCATCTACTGCGCGACACGGCAGGCTGCAACCGGTGTCGGCGAACGACTTCGTCAGCGAAGCTCCCCAAGTTTTCGATCGCATCCGCCTTTCGACCCCCGGCCAGATCACCGTGTGGTCGTTGCGCTGGGATCAAATCGCGGGGCGCGCACCCGGCGATGAGGACTACACGAAGAAGACCCGTATCGTGCGGTTTGACGACGATGGCGGAACGCCGCGTGGTTTCGTGGTGTATCGAGTCACCGGCGGTGGTCTCGACTTCACTAAACACAAGCTGACCGTCGACTACCTGCTCGCTGAAACTCCCGAGGCGTACGCAGCGCTGTGGCGCTACGTTCTTGAAGTTGACCTCGTGCGTGAAGTACGCGCGGAACTTCGCTCGATCGACGAGCCCCTTCTCTGGCACTTGACGGATAGGCGCGCGGTTGCGCAGGCTCCGGTCGACCACTTGTGGTTACGAATTCTGGATGTGACCGCGTCCCTCAGCGCGCGCACCTACGCCGGCCCCTCTCGCATTGGATTCGACGTCAGCGACGCTCTCGGATTCGCACAGGGCCGCTTTCTCCTTAACACGGACGATTCCGGCACTCCTCAGGTGATTCAGGTCGACACATTCGATGCGGAGGTCGCTGTGGTTGCTCTGTCGGTCAACGAGCTCAGCTCGCTCTATCTCGGGGGAGTGACGGCCAGTTCCCTAGTGGCTGCTGGACGAGTCACCGAGGTAACCGCTGGCGCTTCTGCCGTTGTCGATCACACGTTTCATTCGCCGGTGACACCGTGGTTGAGTATCTGGTTCTAGCGTGACAATCCTCATGAAGAACCGGGATGGTTACTCAACTTTCAGTGCAAGAATTGACGCATGACTGCCACGCTCGCACACGTAAATGATCTCGCTAGCTTTGTTGCGGCATCCCCCTCGTCGTTCCACGCCGTGGAAGAGTCGGCTCGCCGCCTCAGGGCTGCTGGCTTTAGCGAATTGCGTGAGGTCGACGACTGGGACGGGGCTCGCACGCGTAAGGCAGCCAAGTATTTTGTGATCCGTGATGGCGCGATTGCGGCGTGGATCCAACCGACCAAAGCAATAGCAACGACGCCATTCCGCATCCTCGGTGCTCACACTGATTCGCCAAGCTTCAAGCTTAAACCGAAGCCGACCACAGGTTCCGAAGGGATGCTGCAGGCCGGAGTCGAAATCTATGGCGGTCCACTGTTGAACTCGTGGCTCGACCGCGAACTCGAGTTGGCCGGCCGCATCATCTTTAGCGACGGCACAACCGAGTTGGTGCGAACGGGACCGCTGTTGCGCTTTCCCCAGCTTGCAGTCCACCTCGACCGCGAGGTCAATGATGGATTGACCCTCAAGCGGCAGATGCACATGAACCCCGTTCTCGGAATGGGCGAATTGGGCGACGCTGACTTACTCGAGCATCTCGCGTCCCTCGTGTCGACCGAGACATCCAAACGAACCGGATCAGAAATTGACGGCTACGACATTGTTGTCGCTGACACAGCCACACCCGCTGTCTTCGGACTCAACCAGGAACTTTTTGCTTCGGGGCGACTCGACAATCTTTCGTCGGTACACGCTGGTCTTGTCGCGCTGATCGGTCTCAGCACCAAGCTGGATCACATCCCCGTCTTCGTGGCGTTTGATCATGAAGAGGTTGGCTCGGCAACCCGTTCTGGCGCTGCTGGACCGTTTCTCGCTGACCTTCTGGCACGTATCGGTGGCAGTTTGGGCGGCACTGACACTGATCGGATGCGCGCGGTCGCCGATTCATGGTGCCTTTCATCAGACGCTGGTCATGCCGCGCACCCGAACTATCCTGAACGGCACGATCCAGTGAATCGCCCGCGTCTCGGCGGGGGCCCGCTGCTCAAAATTAACGCCAACCAGCGCTACGCGACCGATGGAGTTGGCGCTGCAGAGTGGGCGCGAGCGTGCCGCCAGGCAGGCGTCGAATACCAAGAGTTTGTTTCGAACAACGACATGCCGTGTGGCTCAACGATTGGGCCAATCACGGCAACACGGCTGGGCATCCGCACAATCGATGTTGGGCTGCCGCTACTTTCGATGCATTCGGCGCGTGAACTGTGTGGCGTCGCGGATCCTCTCGCGCTGAGCAACGCTATCGCCGCGTTCTTTTCGCCATCGTCGGGCCGTGAGAACAGGGGAGTTAGAACAGGGGAGTGATCTCTTCTGACGCCTCGGCGAGACGTGAGTCGCTAGCCGCCGCTCCGGGATATCCGGGACCAGCGGGGCATACGCCTCCTCGTTGGAACGCTTCAGCCGCACCGCGTGCACGAACATCCGCCGCTTCATTCAGGGGATGCCCGACGTGTCCGCGTACCCACTCGAATCGATAGCGACGCCCGATGATGGCGTCATCAAGCTGCTTGAGCAGATCAACGTTCATGACGGGTTTGCCGTCGGACTTTCGCCACCCCTTCTTCTTCCAGCCCGGCATCCACTTGGTCACCGAATTAATCACGTATTGGCTGTCACACAGGATCAGAAGATCATCATCGACATGAGCGGTCGACCGAAAAAGTTGTAACACCGCCATGAGTTCGCCCTGATTGTTGGTTGCATGTTTCCAGCCACCGGCGGCCCACGTGTTGTCGTCGACGTACCACGCCCATCCAGCGGGCCCGGGATTGCCCAGTGCCGACCCATCGGCAGCGGCAGTAATCGTCATGACAACCTTTCATTCGAATGGGGCGTGCGGTGCTTACACGCAGCTATTCGACTCTAGTAGCTGCGCACGGTCGGAGATTGTGTCGAGAATCACACGGTGAGCACGATTCGGTTTTAAGCTAGTCATGTGCCCGAAGCCAAAAGTGTCCCGCCCGCGTTAGAAATCCATGGACTCACCAAGAGCTTTGGTGACACACTCGCCGTGAATTCTGTTGATCTCGTGGTTCCTCGCGGCTCACTGTTCGGACTCGTCGGCCCGAATGGTGCAGGTAAGACGACAACGTTATCGATGGCGACGGGACTGCTGCGACCGGACTCTGGCACCGTTTCCGTGCACGGTGTCGACGTGTGGACCAATCTTGTCGAATCTAAGAGACGCATCGGGGTGCTAACAGATGGCGTGCGGCTGTTCGATCGACTCACCGGATTGCAGTTAGTGACGTACGCCGGCCTATTGAGCGGAATGGAGCGCGCCGTTGTCGCCGAGCGTGCTGCCGATCTTCTCGAGCTGTTTGATTTGGAAGCCGCGAGCGGAACTCTTGTCGTTGACTATTCGGCTGGCATGGCCAAGAAGATCGCTCTCGCTTGCGCTCTTATTCATGCGCCTCAAGTGCTCGTGCTTGATGAGCCGTTCGAGTCGGTCGATCCGGTTTCCGGGGCAAACATTCGTAATATTCTTCACGGTTTCGTCGAGTCCGGCGGAACTGTCATTGTCTCCAGTCATGCGATGGACCTCGTTCAGCGGATGTGCGATCACGTCGCCGTAATCGCTGACGGCCGTGTTCTCGCCTCTGGCACGACGGACGAGGTGCGTGGTTCTTCGACACTCGAGGACCGGTTCGTTGAGCTTGTCGGCGGGCGTCGTCACGGAAAGGGTCCCGAGTGGTTGCGCATCTCGTAAGGTTGCGGTTTCGACTACTTGCGAATTCACTCAGTCGAAGTCCTTGGCAAGCTGTCGCCGTCATTCTGGGCACGATGTACGGGCTGTTCATGCTCGTACTCGCGGTCGCAGGACTGTTTACGCTGAGTTTTGCTTCCGACACCGCAGGCCGCACCGTCGTCGTCCTTGGCGGTGCAGCCCTAATCGTGGGATGGACGGTACTGCCGCTATTGAGTTCGGGCATTGACGAAACGGTCGATCCGGCCAAACTCGCTACGTTTCCGATCCCGATCAACACGCTAATTTTGGCGTTGGGCGTCAGTGGGGTTCTCGGCGTGCCCGGCATCATCACTACTCTCGCAACGCTTGCAACAGGTCTGGTGTGGTGGCAAACACCGCTCGTCGGCATCGTTGCCGTGATCTGCGGCGCGATCGGCGCACTCACGTGCGTTGTGGGGTCCAGGATGCTCGCGGCGCTCACGGTGCGGATATTCTCGGGAAGGCGAGCTCGGGAAGCCAAAGCGGTGTTTATTCTGATTCCGTTGATACTGCTTGGGCCCGCGATTTTGGGAGTTTCGAGTCTCTTTCGCGAAGTGAGAACAGTATTGCCGGCCATCGCTGACGTCATCGCGTGGACACCTCTCGGTGCCATCTGGGCGGTTCCCGGCGACCTAGCATTGGGCAATCCTGGTGCGGCAGCTCTCCACGCTGCGATTGGTGTTGGCACTCTCGTTGGATCAACTCTCGTGTGGCGATTGGCGCTTGATCGTGCACTCGAGCGACCGGCGACCAGCACCTCGGTTGGAAGCGCACACCGAGGGCTGGGATGGTTCCGAGTGTTTCCGGGTACGCCGACTGGTGCGATCGCTGCGCGGGCGCTTACGTACTGGTCTCGAGACCCGCGTTATGCGCTATCGCTCATTAGCGTTCCCCTGGTACCTGCGCTGGTGTTCTTCTACACGGGCGCCAGCGGTGACCTCACGGGTTTACTCTTCGTCGGCCCTGTGGTTGCCGTATTGCTGGGCATGTCGATCTACACGGATGTTTCCTACGACAACACCGCGTTCAGTCTTCACCTGCAGACAGCAGTCAGCGGTCGCGCCGATCGCTGGGGCAGAGTCATAGCGGTGAGTGTCTTCGCCGTCCCGACAACGATTGCTCTTTCCGTCGCGAGCGTGTGGGCGAGTGACAGCTGGGGCCGCCTTGTTGGGTTGCTTGGAGTGTCTCTCGGTCTTCTTCTCACCGGATTTGCGCTCTCATCGCTTGTGTCTGGTCGTTTCGCCTTCTCTGTGCCAACACCGGGCGACAATCCGCTCAAGTCGCGCCCAGGCGGTGGATTTACGTTGATGCTCTCGATGTTCGCCTCATGGACTGCGCTAGTTGTACTGACGCTTCCAGAGATGCTTCTTGCGCTGATCGGGTTCGCAACCGATAACGCGCTTTTGGGTTGGCTCGCCCTGGGAACAGGCCTCATCTTAGGCAGCGTGTTATTGATCGTGGGCGTACGTGTCGGCGGAGCGCTTCTCGACAACCGTGGTCCGGAGCTGCTCGTTCAGTTGCAGCGCCAAAAGTAGAACCTCAGACTTGCCCCGAGTTTCAGGCGGTCACCTTGTCACAATGGCGACTTTGTCCCTGCGTTACCGGCTGAGGAGCTCAGCACGGTTCGGGTTCGCGTCGAACCACTCTGCTACGTACCAGCACATCGGCAGAACGCGTTTCGCTGTATTGGCTTCGACGTCATCCATAGCGAATTTGACGAGTTGCGAGGCGTAACCTTTGCCGCGATGTGCTGGTTGGGTGAACGTGTGGTTAAACGAGATCGACCCGCCGTTGAGGCGGTAATCAGCTATGGCCACCAGCAAGCCGTCGACACTCATGACGTAGCGGCTGGCGTCTTTCTCGTGATTGAAAATCGTGGTCATAATTCCAGCCTAAGCCGGTAGTGCAGCTTCAATGGCATTGACGATCGCCGCGTCGTCAGGAACTACCGTCGGGCGAAAACGGTGCACTTTGTTGCCGGGCGTGATCAAGAACTTTTCAAAGTTCCAGGCGACACGACCAGCTTTACCTGAGTCGTCTGGCGTCTTCTTGAGTTCCGCGTAGAGCGGATGCGCCGACTTACCGTTGAGTTTCACCTTCTCAAACATCGGGAACGTTACACCCCACGTCATCGAGCAGTACTCCTTGATTGCGTCTTCAGTGCTCAATTCCTGCAAAAACTGATTGCTGGGGAATCCCAGAACGGTGAAACCACGCTCGCCATATGTCTTCTGCAGCTGCTCAAGTTGTTCGTACTGAGGAGAGAGTCCGCAGCGCGAGGCAACGTTAACGATGAGAACCACTTTGTCTTGGTAATCGGCCAGACTCGTGTCGTCGCCGTCGATGGTGGTCAGTGGGATGTCGCGAAGTTCAGTCACAGGACAACGCTACGCCCGCTGTCTGGGCACTCGCCTACGACATCCCGAATGTTGACAGTGTGGTTCGGTACTGTTGTTGTTTCACCCAAACACCGCCGCGCCTGTCACCCCACGAGAGCGAGTTCATGCCTAATAGTCCCTTGTCAGCGAGCGCCTATGAGGTGCTCGGTGTTGAGGCTTCGGCTACCGACGCTGAACTGAAGAAGGCCTTTCGGCGCGCACTTCGCGAAACTCACCCCGATACCGGGGGAGACCCCGAAAAGTTTGCCGCGGTACAGGATGCTTGGGAGCGTGTGGGTACCCCGGAGAAGCGACGCGGGTATGACGCGGGGTCTGCCGGCCGAACCGGCTCAGCGCGCGCATCGGGCACGTCGTTTTCGGCCCGGAGCGCGAGCCCCTCTCGAGAGGACTCTCGCCCCCGAGCTAGAACTCATGGGCACCCCGGGGGATGGCGACGCGAACGATTCCTAGACAGCATGCGTGAGTGGGTGGGCCGAGGGGCCAGCCTCGACGACCCGTATGATCCCACTCTGGTTCGAAACGCGCCGCGCGAGATCCGGCGCACTCTCGCGGATGCCCTCGCGGAGGAAGCCACTGCTCGCACCGTCAGCACTTTGGGCATCGGGTTCACTGTGTGGCACGACGTGGCCACTGGTGCCCCGGAGCGGAAGATCGATCACATTGTGCTTGGTCCCACCGGGCTGTACGCGATGCTCTCCGAAGATTTTGGGGGTCCAGTGAAGGTCCGCCGCGGCGAGTTGATCGGTCCCAACGTTCAGCCTGATAAGCCAATGCATGAACTCGCATCACGCGCGAAGACTTTGAGTCGTCAATTGGGCGTCTCTTTTACCTGTTTCGTGATTGTGGTTCCTGATGACGCACTCGAGGTGCCACAAGCGTCTCTGGGCACTGTGCGTGGGCAGCCAGCGATCGTTGTGCGACAGAGTGTCCTCGCTCACCTCCTGCGTACAGGTCCCGAGTCTGCCAACCGTCGCGACATTGGGGGCAACGAGCTGTTTGATGTTCGTACGAGACTGAGCAGTGGAATCCGCTTCGTCGACTAGTAGCGGCAGTAATGTAATCACGTGAAGACAAACGCTAGGCTTTTACGGCGATTAAACACTGTCGATGCCACGATGATTGGTCTCGGATCAATGATCGGCGCTGGGGTGTTCGCGGCGTTCGTTCCTGCAGCTCAGGCGGCGGGTGCTGGTCTTCTGATCGGTCTCGCTATTGCCGCTGGCGTTGCGTGGTGCAATGCCGCCGCGTCTGCTCAACTGGCCGCGGTGTACCCCGTAGCGGGCGGTGCCTACGTCTATGGTCGCGAGAGACTCGGCCCGTGGTGGGGTTTCTTCGCTGGCTGGTCGTTTCTCATCGGCAAGACTGCGAGTTGCGCGGCGATGGCGCTTGTCTTTGCTGCGTACGTTGTGCCGGTCGAGTTGCAGAAACCTGTCGCCGTCGTTGCCGTCATCCTTCTGTCGACTGTGAATCTTCTTGGCGTAACACGCACAGCCTTCGCGACGAAAGCTATTGTGGTCTTCGTAGTTGTTGTGCTGATCGGCGTGCTCACCGTGGCTGTCGCCTCAGGCTCGCTGGCAACACCTCCCGTGATGGTCGCCGGGAGCTTCGATCTCTATGGGGTACTCCAGTCAGCTGGCGTTTTGTTTTTTGCGTTTGCAGGATATGCGCGCATTGCAACCCTCGGGGAGGAAGTTCTCAACCCTCGCCGCGTAATACCGCGTGCGATTATGATCGCGTTGGCGCTCACCGCCGCACTCTATTTGGCTGTGGGTGTCGTGGTCCTCTCCGTATTGGGAGCCGACGGTTTGGCGGAGTCGAGTGCTCCCGTCGCTGATGTTCTGGATGCCGTTGGCTGGGGTTGGGCATCCGGATTCGTTTCGCTCACCGCCGGTGTGGCCTCACTCGGAGCCCTGTTGGCTCTGATGGCGGGAATTGGCAGGACGACGCTCGCCATGGCGCGCAATAGTGATGTGCCGCAATGGTTGGGGGCAGTTCATCCCAAGTTTGCGGTGCCCTATCGCTCTGAGATTGTTCTCGCAGTTGTGGTAATCGGTGTCGTGTTGGTTGCAGACCTTCGAGGAGCCATCGCATTCTCGTCCTTCGGTGTGCTGCTGTATTACTGTGTGGCTAATGTCGCTGCGTTCACTCAACCCGCGACCGACCGTCGCGTTCCGCGGTTCGTCAACGTGCTTGGGGCAGTTGCGTGCCTTGTTCTTGTCGCGACTGTTCCCGTGTCTGGTGTTATCGCGGGGATAATAGTGGTGCTGATCGGAATTCCTGTGCGTTTGCTTTCCAACAGACAATCTCAACTACTTTCCCGCCATGGCGCATAGGCTGGGTCTCTCTTTAAGGAAGAGGTATTTAGGTTCGTGATTCGCGTAATTAGCTACAATCTCCGTAAACATCGGGCAGTCACCGAGCTGGC
>Ga0307486_1001422_pt1 | contig 18479 bp, 16 predicted proteins | sample CBIW02metaG_FD_203663 | JGI IMG/M metagenome (GOLD analysis project Ga0307486, IMG submission 203663) | Sea-ice brine microbial communities from Beaufort Sea near Barrow, Alaska, United States - CBIW 0.2 | ecosystem: Environmental > Aquatic > Marine > Coastal | place: USA: Alaska | collected...
GCATCGCCAAGGCAACCGACGCTGGCTTCGAGGTGCTCACGAGCGCCGAAGCAGCCAAGTGGGCTGACGTTGTTGTGATCCTTGCTCCCGACCAGCACCAGCGTGGCCTCTACGCTGACGACATCAAAGACAACCTTGACGCTGGCGACACTCTCGTCTTCGGACACGGATTCAACATCCGTTTCGGATACATCGACGCTCCTTCCGACGTTGACGTCATCCTGGTAGCTCCCAAGGGCCCTGGCCACACGGTTCGTCGCGAGTACGAAGCAGGACGCGGAGTCCCCGTGATCGTTGCGGTCGAGAACGACGCAACCGGCAATGCGTGGGACCTCGCGTGGTCGTATTCGAAGGCCATCGGAGGCCTCCGTGCCGGCGGCATCAAGACCACATTCACCGAAGAGACTGAGACCGACCTGTTCGGTGAGCAGGCTGTTCTCTGTGGTGGAACTTCGCAGCTCGTTCAGTACGGTTTCGAAACTCTCATCGAGGCTGGCTACCAGCCGCAGATCGCCTACTTCGAGGTACTTCACGAGCTCAAGCTCATCGTTGACCTCATGTGGGAGGGCGGCATCGCTAAGCAGCGTTGGAGCGTTTCTGACACCGCCGAGTACGGCGACTATGTTTCCGGCCCCCGCGTTATCGACGCTTCGGTCAAGGACAACATGAAGGCCGTTCTCGCGGACATCCAGTCTGGTGCTTTCGCTGACCGCTTCATCAAGGATCAGGATGCTGGCGGACCCGAGTTCCTCGAGTTGCGCGCCAAGGGACAGAACCACCCCATCGAAGCAACAGGCAAGGAACTGCGTGCTCTCTTTGCTTGGAAGCAGCAAGACTCCGATTACACCGATGGTTCAGCTGCACGCTAACTTTCGCTAGCCATCACGACGGCCGTTCCGCACTGCGCGGGGCGGCCGTTGTGCGTTTCTGAGGGGGCTATTGGGGCGGCATCGTGGTGCCGCGATCGGGCCACCGTAGCGTGGGCTCGGCCTTGGGTAGCGGGCCGGGAGTGCCTGTTCCCGCCCAGACGGAGATGGCCAGTAACTGTTCGAACCGTGAACCGATGAATGCGGCCGCGACGAGTGGCGCATACAGGGCGCCTAGGTAGCTCGCGGCGAGAACGAGATCCATATTCTTGCCCCAGGCCAGCGCAGCAATAGCGGGAACCAGAGCGAGCAGGAGCCACAGCGGATGCGCGACTATCCCCAGCGCGACGGCGGCGATAATCGCGAGCACTCCGATGCTCAGCTGCGCAATTATTGCGACACCGAGCCGACCGGCAAAGCGGACGTAGCGTTCCATGCCTACCGACGCCCACATCACGCGAGCACGCAATTGGTGCATCCCGCTGTCAATGAGCGAGATGCGGAAGTATTCATCAGCGGTTCGTCTCAGCTCTAGGCGCTGATCTGCGGGGGCGAGCTGGGCAACGGTGGTGAGCGAATCATGCAGGATCGCCGGCAGGGTTTGTTTGCCGAAACTGGCAATCAGCCCCCAGAGAAACGGCGGCACTGAAGCGAAATCGGTGCTGTTTCCCTCCCCAGGGGGCAGGGAGAAGTCGTGTGCGGGAATCGTCAGCACTCGGTCGCTATCGCGGGGATCACGCCAACAAAATGCTTCAGCAACCTGAAAGTCTCGACCCAGCCGGTAGATGAGTGGCAGGCTGCGCAGTTCGTTTCCGTTGAGGTCTGTGAACGGCATGGTGAACTCCTCGATGGGTCGTGCGTCTGCCTGCGTGATCTTGTTTCAGGAGACTAGTCTGTCGGAGTGACAGCGAACGCGCACCGAATCACCCCAGAACTCGCACCCCCAGAGCCCACCTTCGACGTCAGCACAGCATCGCGCGTGTTTGGCGTGCTCCGGCTGGTGGCGGCAGCGCTCGTCTTTGCCAGCATCGCCACCCAAGTAGTCGACGAGTCGATCCACAATGACTTTGTGACAAAGGAGTACTTCAGCTACTTCACTATTCAGTCGAGCCTGATCAACATTGTGATACTTGCGCTGAGCGGGCTGGTGGCGTGGCGCCGTGAACGCGAGTCGACGCTGTTGGCGGTGCTGCGAGCATCCGTCGTCTCCTATGCGGTTGTCACCGCTGGGGTCTATAACGTGCTGCTTCGCGGAATCCCCGACGAAGGCTATGTCGGCATTCAGTGGCCGAACGAGGTTATCCACGTGTGGGTGCCGCTGTTCTTATTCGTTGATTGGGTATTGGCGCCGTCACGACCGGTGCTTCGGATGCGCGACGTGCGCATTGTCATCATCTACCCGCTTGTGTGGTTGGCGTTTACGTTCGCTCGGGGTGCGCTCGACGGATGGTTCCCTTACCCATTCCTGCAGCCAGACGGCCCAGACGGATGGGGCGGAGTCGCGGTCTACGTGCTCGGCATCGCGGCGTTCATTATTGCCATCGTACTCGTGCTGATCGCGATCAGCCGGGCGCGCTGGACGAACACAGATCGACTGTGGATGACACGCCGCAGCTAGCCGGTGGGGTATTCGTCGGCGGGGGAGTAATGAGCGTGCACTTCCGTCGCGCTATCGCGGCGCGACTACCCCTCGGGCAGCGACTGCTTAGGCAGGAAATTCATTGTCACGCCATCGCCTTGCAGTACGAGACTGCCGCCGGTGGGGATGGCCACAGTGACGACGGCGAGCGCGGCGAAGTAGCGGGTTTCGAACGTGGTGCCCGCATCATCAACGCAGCCTCGCTCTGTGGAGAAGAATTCTGTGATGGTCAAGTCGTTGGGTCCACCGTCAAGCGACCCTGCGTAGTAGTTGCAGGTGGACTCCCCACTGATGCTGTCGCCGGAGATCACGAGAGTGACGGTGGCATCCGCGTTCAGGTGGCCTGAACTGTCAGTACCGTCGGCGAAGGTCCACGTGCCGTCGATCCCTTCAACGGGGATCGGGTCGCCGGGGGTTTGTCCGTCGCCGTAGCCGGGGTCGCTGCCGAGCGGAGGTTCATCAGAGCCGACATTCGATCCAGGGCCTGCACACCCGGCGAGAGCGAGCAGGCTGATGGTGATCAGTGGGGCAATCTTTTTGATCACTGTTTTCGTGGGCATTCTTTTCGTGGGCATTGTGTCCTCCTGCCTAGGTAGACGAAGAGGTGCACGGTTTCGTTGTGTGCTGCTGAGAGAAAGTTCGAATTTGTTGTGCAGGGGTTCACGGCGCGGGCTACACAGCGGCGAGCAAGCAGAGTGTGATGAGCAGCAGTTGTGCGAAATAGCGCCGCCAGAACGGGGTTGCTACACGCCCGAAGCGCTCAGGATGCTCAGCCGCATAGGCATTCGCGGGAAACACGGCAATCAGAAAGAGTACAAGCGCGATTCCGGCAATAAAGCGGGTGGGTTCCCACAACAGGCCGAGGCCCCCAGCAACTTCGCAGAGTCCAGTGATTGTCACGAGAACGGTGGGGGAAGGCATCCACTTGTGGCGTAGTGCGGGCGGAATCATGGCCGCCATTGTGCGTGCGGGGGCGGCCACAAAGTGGCTGACGCCCATGCCGATAAACGCGAGCGCGAGGGCGATTCGCAACACCCACTGGGCGATTTCGGCGGCATCCATCATGGGTCAATGGTCGCACTGAGCGGTCACATGGCAACGTCGGCTTCCCGTCGCCACTAAAGTTGCAGTAGTTGTGTACTCAAGCAGCCTTCGCTGTGTCAGCGCGAAGTCCCCGCGAATTAAAGGACCAGATCTGTGGCCAAGCCGATCGTCGTGATCGCCGAAGAACTTTCCCCCGCAACAGTTGACGCCCTCGGGCCCGACTTTGAGATACGAAACATTGACGGCACCGACCGTGTCGCCCTCAAGTCTGCGCTCGCTGATGCGCAGGCCGTTCTCATCCGTTCGGCAACCAACATGGATGCCGAAGCTCTCGCCGCTGCGCCGTACCTGAAGGTCATTGCGCGTGCCGGTGTTGGGCTCGACAACGTTGACATTAAGGCGGCCACTGCGGCCGGCGTGATGGTCGTCAACGCCCCCACGTCAAACATCATCTCGGCTGCTGAACTGACCGTTGGGCACATTCTGAGCCTAGCGCGTCACATTCCGGCAGCTCATGGCGCACTTGCGCAGGGACAGTGGAAGCGCTCGCAGTATTCGGGTGTTGAAATGTTTGAGAAGACGATCGGCATCATCGGCCTCGGCCGCATTGGTGGACTGATCACTGAGCGGATGCAAAGCTTCGGCACGAACATCATCGCTTACGACCCCTACGTCACGGCTACTCGCGCGCAGCAGATGGGCGTCACGCTCGTGTCTCTTGATGAGTTGTTGGAACGTTCAGACTTCATCACCATCCACATGCCGAAGACTCCCGAGACCACGGGAATGATTTCGACTGAGCAGTTTGCTCGCATGAAGTCGACCGCCTTCATTGTGAACGTCGCTCGCGGTGGACTCATCGACGAAGACGCTCTCTACACAGCTCTCAAGTCGCGCCGCATTGCCGGTGCCGGTCTTGACGTGTTCGTCAGCGAACCGCCGAAAGATTCGCCGCTGCTCGGACTCGACAACGTCATCGTCACTCCTCACCTCGGTGCTTCTACGGCTGAAGCACAGGAAAAAGCTGGAGTTTCGGTTGCCAAGTCGGTTCGTCTTGCCCTCGGTGGCGAGCTGGTTCCTGACGCTGTAAACGTTGCTGGTGGCATCATCGATCAGAGTGTGCGCCCTGGCATCCCACTCATGGAAAAGCTTGGCCAGGTCTTCTCAGGTTTGGCTGATAGCCCGCTGACGAGTGTCGACATTGAGGTTCGCGGCGAGATCGTCGAGTTCGATGTCAACGTGCTCAAGCTTGCTGCCCTCAAGGGCATCTTCACCAATGTGGTGTCCGAGACGGTCAGCTATGTCAACGCGCCGGTGCTCGCTGACCAGCGAGGCCTCACCGTTCGTCTGATTACGGATGTGGATAGCCCCGAGTACCGCAACGTTCTGACCATCCGCGGTTCGCTTGCTGACGGTTCGCAGGTTTCGGTTTCGGGAACCCTGGTTGGCAATAAGCAGATCCAGAAGATTGTCGAAATCAACGGTTACGACATCGAGGTTCCGCTCGCGGATCACCTGATTGTGATGATGTACGAAGACCGCACTGGAATCGTTGCCGTCTTCGGTAAAGAATTCGGCGACGCCGAGATCAACATCGCGGGCATGCAGATCGCGCGCGAAAGTGTTGGCGGCAACGCGCTGTCGGTGCTCACGGTTGACTCGCAGGCATCCGCTGAGGTTCTGGCTACTGTTGCTGAGCGTATTGACGCTCGCTACGTGCACGCGATTGACATCGTCGACGCATAGTTTCTCGTCTCGCACCCTAGCGGTGTGAACACAAAAGGCGCGCCCCGAGTGAATCGGGACGCGCCTTTTGTGTTGTTGCTGTTGGTCGTTAGATGGTTTCGTCGGGGGTTGTGGTGGTGCGGCGCTCGCTGACGGAGCCATTCACTCCATCGGTGCCGTTGTGCACGGTGGTGACCGAGGTGCGCTTGCGCATCATCAGCACGAGGCCAATGATGAATACAACTGCTCCTGCGCCCATCAAGATGTAGCCAATGAGGTCGAAGTTCACCCCTTGCACTTGAAGGTCGAGCGCGAACGTAAGAATCGCGCCGATAACAAATAAGACAATTCCGGTTCCAATACTCATGCGACCAATTATTAGCGAAATACGTACAGGACGCAATCAGGAAATGCTCAGGAATCGAAAATTGGTGTCAGGGGATGCGCAAAGGCGTGTCTTCAGCATCGAGTGCAGGCCCGCGCACCGGTACTGTGTTTACATGCCTTCTCAGATCAAGCTTGCAGTCATTCCCGGTGATGGTATCGGGCCAGAAGTTGTCGCCGAAGCTCTCAAGGTATTGAACGCAACCGGTGTGGATGTTTCCACCACCGAGTTTCCCTTCGGTGCAACCCATTACCTAGAGTCGGGCACCATTCTCGACGACTCCGATATTGACGAGCTCGCGAAGCATGACGCGATCCTTCTTGGCGCTGTCGGGGGAGACCCGCGCGACCCACGCCTCACGGGCGGCATCATCGAGCGAGGTCTGTTGCTGAAGCTGCGTTTCGCTCTCGATCACCACGTGAACCTGCGTCCAACCAAGATTTTCCCCGGTGCGACGTCACCGCTGGCCGAGCCTGGTGTCGTGGACTTCGTGGTGGTCCGGGAGGGCACTGAGGGCCCTTACGCGGGCAATGGTGGGCGCATCCGCACCGGCACACCGCACGAAATCGCCACTGAGGTCTCGATCAACACGGCATTTGGTGTCGAGCGGGTTGTTCGCTTCGCTTTCGCCCAGGCGATGTCGCGTCCGCGCAAAAAGGTCACCCTCGTGCACAAGACCAACGTGCTCACCCACGCTGGCGGCTTGTGGCAGTCGACGGTTGACCGGGTTGCGACCGAATTCCCCGAGGTCGAGGTCGATTACCTGCACGTTGATGCGGCAACGATTTTCATGGTCACAAAACCGAGTACATTTGACGTCATCGTCACCGACAACCTCTTTGGTGACATCCTTACAGACCTCGCAGCGGCCATCAGCGGCGGCATCGGTTTGGCCGCCTCCGGCAATCTCAACCCGAGCGGGGCATTCCCCTCGATGTTTGAGCCGGTTCATGGTTCAGCGCCCGACATTGCGGGCAAACAACTCGCTGACCCCACGGCGGCAATCCTGTCGATTGCACTGCTGCTGTCACAGTTCGGTGAATCGGATGCTGCGGCCCGCGTCACAGCGGCCGTCGAAGCCGATCTCAGCACCCGTGGCACCGCCGCACGGTCCACTGCAGAGATTGGTAGTGCAATTGCCGACTCTGTAGCGCAGAATTAACCCACCACCATTGTGGCTGTACGTCATTAAGGAAATCTGATGAAGAATCTGCTGGCTGATCGCCCCCTCACATTCTTGGTTAAGAAGAACCAGGAACCGCGCTCCGCTGAGGAGCGCGACGCGATTCTGGCTAACCCCGGCTTTGGGGTGAACTTCACCGACCACATGGTTGACGTGTGTTGGTCAGAAATGGGTGGGTGGCACCGTCCGCGCGTTCAGCCTTACGGGCCCATCAGTCTCGACCCGGCCGCAGCGGTGCTGCACTATGGCCAAGAGGTCTTCGAAGGCTTGAAGGCATTCCGCCACGAGGATGGTTCGATCTGGTCGTTCCGTCCCGAAGCCAACGGCGCGCGCCTGCAGCGCTCCGCGCGCCGGATGGCGCTGCCCGAGCTGCCGATCGACGCGTTCATTGATTCGCTCAAGCAGATCATCGCCGTTGATGGCGACTGGGTACCGAATGCCGCCGAGACCAGCCTCTACTTGCGTCCATTCATGTTCGCGAAAGAAGCATTCCTGGGTGTGCGCCCGGCGAAGAAGGTCAACTACTACGTGATCGCGAGCCCCGCCGGCGCCTACTTCACCGGCGGCGTTGCTCCGGTTTCGATCTGGATCTCCACGAACTACACGCGTGCAGGCAAGGGCGGCACTGGCGCGGCAAAGACGGGCGGAAACTACGCTTCGTCACTGATTGCTCAGCAGGAAGCATCCGCTCAGGGCTGTGCCCAAGTGTTGTTCTTGGATGCCGAAGAGGGCAAGTACGTCGAAGAACTTGGTGGCATGAACGTTGTGCTCGTCAAGAAAGACGGCACTCTCGTTACCCCGCAGTCCGAGTCAATTCTTGAGGGCATCACGCGTGATTCCGTGCTTCAGCTTGCGGAAGACCGCGGTCACACGATCGAACGTCGCCGCGTCACGCTCGAGGAATGGCGCGAAGGCGTTGAGTCTGGCGAGATCACCGAGATGTTCGCGTGCGGTACTGCCGCGGTCATCACGCCCATCGCTCTGCTCAAGGGTGACGGTGTTGAGTTCGGGTCCGCGGATGCTCCGGCCGGCGAACTGACGATGTCGCTGCGCGAAGAGCTCACCGACATCCAATATGGCCGTCGCGAAGACAAGCACGGCTGGATGATGAGGCTCGACGCATGAAGGTAGCTCGTTTCAGTTCTGGCACTGGGGCCCGCTACGGGATCATCGACGGCGACGAAATTGTTGTGCTGACCGGTGACCCGATGTTCAACGGTTTTGAATCCACTGACGAGCGCCTGCCGCTGTCGGAAATCAAGATTGTTGCACCGGTGATTCCGCGCTCGAAGGTTGTGGCGATTGGCCGCAACTATTCCGAGCACGCCAAGGAACTCGGCAATGAGACGCCGACTGAGCCGATGATGTTTCTCAAGCCGAACACTTCGGTGGTTGGCCCGGGGGATGCCATCATGTTGCCCCCGCAGAGCGAGCACGTGAGCTTTGAGGGCGAACTCGCTGTCGTGATCGGCAGCATTGCCAAGAATGTGGCCGAGGCTGACGCCGACAGCGTGATCTTCGGGTACACGATCGCTAACGATGTGACTGCTCGCGACCTCCAGAAGAAGGATGGCCAGTGGTCACGCGCGAAAGGCTTCGACACGTTTTGCCCACTCGGGCCCGTGATCGAGACCGAATTCGCGGTGGCGTCGCAGAGCATCCGCACGACGGTGAATGGTGATGTGAAGCAAGACGGAACTGTCGACCAGATGGTGCATTCTGTGGCATCCCTCGTCGCGTATGCGTCGAGTGTGTTCACGCTGTTGCCTGGCGATCTGATTCTCACGGGCACGCCCGCAGGTGTTGGGCCGATTGTGCACGGCGATACTGTCGAGATCACGATTGAGGGCATTGGCACGCTGAGCAACCCGGTGCGCACTGCCTCACGGTAGCTGCGTCGGGTAACTGGTTGAGGCGGCAGCCGACACGGAGGCTCGCCTCGCATAGAATGGGCGCAATGTCTGCGCCATTTTCTACTGCAACCGCTTCCGACGTTCGCGTTCGGTTTTGTCCGTCACCTACGGGTACGCCCCACGTTGGGCTGATTCGTACTGCCCTGTTTAACTGGGCGTATGCGCGTCACATGGGTGGCAAGATGGTGTTCCGTATTGAAGATACGGATGCCGCTCGCGACAGCGAAGAGAGCTACTTGCAGCTTCTCGACGCGATGAGCTGGTTGGGTCTCGATTGGGACGAAGGCGTCGAAACGGGTGGCCCGCACGCGCCGTACCGTCAGTCGCAGCGCACCGACATCTACCTTGAGGTCATTGAGAAGCTGAAGGCTTCCGGTCACCTGTATGAGTCTTTTGCAACGGGTGAAGAGATCGAGGCCCGCAACGTGGCTAACGGTCGCGACCCCAAGCAGGGCTACGACAACTTTGAGCGCGACCTCACTGCTGGCGAGATCACGGCGTTCAAGGCCGAGGGTCGCCAGCCGGCATTGCGTTTGCGTGTGCCAGATTCTGATCTGAGCTTCGACGACCTGGTGCGTGGCGAGATCACGTTCCCCGCTGGCTCGTTCTCTGACTTCGTTGTCGTGCGCCCGAATGGCGCCCCGCTGTACACGTTCGTAAACCCGGTGGATGACGCGCTGATGGGTATCACGCACGTGCTGCGCGGTGAAGATCTGCTCTCGAGCACGCCTCGCCAGATCGCCCTCTACGCGGCCCTCATCGAGATCGGGCTGACGGATGCCATCCCACGTTTCGGTCACCTTCCTTACGTGATGGGTGAGGGCAACAAGAAGCTGTCCAAGCGTGACCCCGAGGCGAGCCTGTTCCACCACCGTGACCGCGGGTTCATTCCCGAGGGCCTCATTAACTACCTGTCGCTGCTCGGCTGGTCGCTCGCACCCGACCGCGACGTTTTTTCCGTCGAAGAGATGATTGCTGCGTTCGATGTGGTGGATGTGAACCCGAGCCCGGCCCGTTTTGATGTGAAGAAGGCGGAGTCGCTGAATGGCGACCACATTCGTCTGCTTTCTGCTGAGGAGTTTGCGGGCCGTCTGGTGCCGTATCTGGTTGCTGCTGACGTGATTTCGGCTGAGCCAACCGAGGCTGAGCTGGCGACGCTGATGGCTGCCGCACCGCTCGTGCAGGAGCGTATGCAGTTGCTGGGCGATGCGCCGGCGCTGTTGCAGTTCTTGTTCACTCCGGATGCTGAGCTCACGGTTGATGCTGATGCAATGCCGAAGGCCGAGGGGCCTGAGGTTCTGGACGCTGCTATTGCTGTGTTGCCCGCGGTGGAGCCGTGGACGCACGATGCAATCGAGGCAGCTCTCCGCGCCGAACTTATTGACGTGAAGGAAATGAAGCCACGTTTGGCGTTTGGTCCGTTGCGTAGTGCGGTCGCTGGTCGCCGTATCAGCCCGCCGCTGTTCGAGTCGATGGAGCTGCTGGGCAAAGAGTCGTCGCTGGTTCGCTTGAAGGCGTTGCGCGCGCAGCTATGAGTGAGCAGTTCGACTGGGATGTTGTCATTGTCGGCGGCGGACCGGCCGGACTCAGTGCTGCCCTGAATCTGGCACGAGCACGTCGGCGTACGCTCGTACTCGATAGCAATCGCCCTCGCAATTCGGCGACGTTCCACTCTCATGGTTTTCTGAGCCGCGATGGTATTTCTCCTCTTGAGCTGCGCAAGATGGGCCGCGAGGAGCTTGAGCAGTATCCGAATGTGGAGTTTGAGCGCACCATCGTTGAGAGCATTGAGCCGCGCGAGGGCGCCGGAAGCGCTACTGCCCACGTTGGCGGGGGCTTCACGGTGACGCATCGCGGGGGAGCGGTGACCACCCGCACGGTGCTCATCGCGACAGGTTTGCGCGAGGTGCTGCCGACGTTGCCGACACTGCGCGCGTTCTATGGAACGAGCATCCACTCGTGCATGGAATGTGATGGGTATGAGTATGCGGATCGGCCGATTGCGCTGATTGGGCACACCAATGATTTGGCGGAGCGGGCGCTGCTGTTGTCGCAGTGGAGCCGCGATCTGATCGTGTTCACGCAGGGCATTGGCCAGGTGAGCGAGGCCGATGAGGCGATGCTCGCAGAGCGCGGCATCCGGGTGGATCGTCGTGAGGTGGCGGATGTCGCGGGCGACCGTGATGGCCTGAGCGGCGTTGTGCTCGCTGACGGCGAGACGATCGCGCGCGACGCCGCGTTTGTGCGCCCCGACTATGAGACGGCGCTCGACTATGCGGCGGGCTTGCAGCTCGCGCTCGACTCGGAGGGTCTGATTGTCGTGGACGCTGCCGGTCGCACCAGCACGGCGGGAGCCTACGCGATTGGTGATGCCACTCCGCCTGGGCCTCAGCAGCTCATCGTTGCGGCTGGTGACGGCGCTGAGGTTGCCGCGGTCATCAACCGCGACTTGCTCTAATCAGGGGTGTTTGCTGCGCATTTGCGGCGTAAGCGCTGGGGTGAACCACAGCCCGCTCAGGATGCGCTAAAGTAGTAAATCGGTTCGGCTCCGGTCGAATCTGGTGGGGTATGGTGTAATTGGCAACACGGAAGATTCTGATTCTTTTGTTCTTGGTTCGAGTCCAGGTACCCCAGCAACTCATCTAGGGAGCAACTCCCGCCCAGCCCGGCTTTCGCCGGGCTTTTTCTTTGTCTGGAGATCCCTCAATCAACTTGCGTACTCCGTCTTCCGGAGCGACGCTGCGCTGGAACTGACTCCTGCCTATGGCATCAACTACATTGACCGAAGCGGAGAAGCCGCGACTGTGGAAATTGCGCACGGCCGTTCGTGGGAGCGACAAAAAATCTCCGAGATCCGTAAGGCGCGCTACGAAGCTGGTCTGGCAGTCCTCGCTGCCTGTGAGACTATCGATTGCGTGATCTCAGCGGTGCACGATGGTTGGTGGGACGCGGCAGGCTTCGCAAGATTCATTGTCGGAGATCAAGAGGGTTCGCGGGGGCGCCAGCTACTTAATCACGGTGCTCTCTTGACTGTTAAGGGCGCGCGTGCGCTTGCATTCTGCACAACTAAAACACCAAGGATGAAGTTCTGATGGTTGTTCTGCGCCCGATCACGATACGACGTCGCAACAGTGTGGCCGCAACGCATTCGTTTCGATAGCGTTGGCATACAACACGAGGAGAAATCAGTGACGAACACTGCAAGCTGGCCGATCAAGACTGTCGCGCTGGAGAGCCTCCTTCCTGACCGGCAGAATGTCCGTATTCAGGGGGTGGTAACTGATGAGCTTTCCACTCTTAAATACCTTTACGACAATGAAGAAGTGCTCGATCTAGTGAAAGATATCCTCCGCGACGGATACGTAGATTTGGAACCTCTCATGGTCTATAAAGAAGGTGGGCGCTACGTGGTGCTTGAGGGGAATCGGCGTACTTCGGCGTTGAAGGGCATCGAAGAACCAGCGCTCGTCGCCGGTTGGACATCTCGTATCCAAGCTGAAAAGGAACGAGTCGACGAATTCGAGTCAGTTGTGGAGGTGCGGGTCATCGTTGCGCCCGACCGTGGATCGGGGCTTCCCGCCATCGCGAGACTCCACACACGTAAGTCCAAGAAACCCTGGGCCCTAGAGCAGCAAGCTAAGTTCTATTATGACAAACTCGCTAAAGACGTCACTGTCGCGAATTTGCGCGCGCTTTACCCTGCGGAATCCTCCAAGATCCCGCGATTCATCTCAATGGGTGATATGGCAGAACGCGCACGAATTGCTTCAGCATCGAACTTGGATGTCTTCGACTTTGTGAACACTCCGCGATTCAAAATGACGTCTTTTGAATATTTGTACAAGAGCTCAGTCTTTCAAGAGCTCTCCGGCGTCGCTTTCTCATCGGATGGCTTTGTCACATTCACAATTACCTCCGAAGACGAGACCGAGCGACTTCTCATCCAGATACTTCTTGATTTGCGCTCGAAGCTACTGTCGACTCGGTCAGCGAAAATAGGTTCTCTCGAACACCGCGAGTACGTGCAATCCCTTATGGATATTGCTCGCGGAAAAAAGGGCCTTCACTCCGAAGTTCTCGATGGTGATCACTTGGAGAGCGAAGCTGAAGACAAAGGCGAGGACCGGGCCGAGGGCTTGGGGAGTGCCATTGACACAGATAGCGCAGCCGACGCGGAAAGCAGCGCCCGCAGTGACGGCGACTCGCAAGAGTCGAACGACGGTTCCCAGAGCGTTGGAATAGTTGAAGGTGAGGCCGTAACTGGCGAACGAGGCAGTGGCGAGGACCTCCTTGCACGTACCAAACGCGAGCCGGCACCAAAAGCAACCGCTTACGATAACCGTCTAAATTTTAACGGTATTACGCTATCGCTTCGCTCCTCTGGCCTCCGGGTGCGTTATGACGAACTGCAACGTATTGATCTTCAGGTTTTTCCTAACGCTGCGATCGACATGATGCGGACGTTTCTCGAATGCTCTTTGAAGGTCTATTTCGAGGAAGGCGGTGACCCCGTCCCAAGCCCCAACGGGCCCGTCCAGCTAAGCCATTGTCTCAGCCATGCCTTGTCGAGGCTAGGACACCGAGCGGACGTTAGCCATGTGATCAGCATTCTTAAATCGAAGCAAACCGAAACAAATGGTAGATATCTCGGGTCGGCACGAGCGCTGAATAACTCAAATCATGAACCATCGGCGATATTCAGTAGAGAGGATGTCAATACGGTGTGGGCGCAACTAAGACCTTTGGTCGAGTTCCTGCTACGCGGCCAGCCCGCGTCGACGGTCGATGACGCTGCGGAGGTTGTCCGACACGATAAGTAGCTCTCTTGCCGAGCCAACGCGATGAGCGCTGTAGTGAAGTTCGAAGTCGAAAATTCCGCGTTCTGGATATAGATCACGGATCAGTTGGGTGTCGTCGTATGTAAGGAGCCATGTCCCGCGAGCATTTGCGTTCATAGACTCTGCAAGGACGCCGTGCTCCCGCTCGTCAAAGGAGTTTAGATATAGCGACCCCCCAGCCGCGACATACGGGGGATCAACGTAGAGAAACGTGTTCGGTTCTACCGCGTAACGTTTCACGCATTTGCGCCCGTCTGTGAACTGCACATCGATCTGATCGGCGAACCTTCCGAGCAATCGGATTCGTCTTGCGAGCTCGGCGCGATTGAATCGCGCATCCATTCGGTATGTGCCGGCTTGTGCCTTACCCCCGATCACGCCAGCATGGAGAACTCCGGACCGATTCGTTCGGTTCAGATAGAAGAATGCGAATCCTAATGCCAAAGGATCGCGGTCATCTGCAGCACGGTAGATTGCTTTCTGGCGAGCCCACTCGTTGAGGTTCAGCGGAACTGTTTCCACAAGCCGAGCGAACTCCTCATTCTCTGACAACAAGCTGCTCCAAAAACTATTGACCGCTATGTCTAGGTCGTTTATGACCACGCGCTCGACGCGCCCGCCGATTAGAAGTGAAAGACCAGCGCCTGCTCCGCCGGCGAATGGTTCCACATAAGTGACGTCTCTCACGCCAGACTCCGTGATGACGTCTGCAAAGAAACCGGCTAGCTTAGATTTACCTCCGGGGTAGCGGAGGGGCGTGTGTAGGCCAAGTCGCTGTCGCGATGCCACAGAGACTAGGTTCAAGACTGGCTCAATTCCTTCATTAGCGCTTGAAATGGGTTGCGCAAAACATATCTCACATAGGAGGTTGGCGCGAGGCGGCGCTTCGGCGACTAAGGTGCGTGTGCTACGAGCATTTTACTTGTGGCTCTTCTTGAATAAGAGCGTCTTCTCACCGGCTGGCGAATTTAGCCTTCGAGCGGGATGACCGCAATCTTGCCCTTCACTCCTGCCACGACGAGCACATGAGCCGCCTCAACGCCGTCGAGGGCAGCGACGATCGCCGCGACATCCGGTTCGCGCTGCACCGCATCCGCACGCTGAAGCACCGTGACCCGAGCACCAGTCGCGGCACGCACGGCATCCACAATTTCGGCACTGTCACCCGAAGCGACGAGCGTCACCCGGGCAATGCGACGCACCTGTTCTTCGGCGACATCGGAGGTGCGATCGTTTCTCCAGATCGCAAAATGGTAGGCCGCCACGAGAACCGTGGCCGTGAGGAGCCCGAGTGCCTGACGCGAGCGCTCGATGAAGCTTTCACCACTGCCCCCGTCGAGCAAGAACGAGAACAGTTGGAACCCGATCACGAGCAACGTGATGAGCGCCACCAAAGCACTGACACCGAAAATGACCACTAGGTAGATGCGTCGACCAGGGGTCGCAACCCGCTCTGGTATTGATGCCTCCAGCGGACGCCACGTCAGCCACCAAAGCACACCACCAACGAGCAAAGCGCTGAGGCCACCCAGCAGCAGACTGCGAATATTGCCCTCAATGATCGAATTGCTCGACGTTGCCAGCAGCGCATTCACGGTCACGCCAACACCTGACGCGGCAAAGGCCAGCGAGACTCCACCACTCGGCAACCGGGTTGCCGCACGGACGCCAACGGGCTGCCCAGCGACAATGCTGGCGTGATACACGAGAACCAGAGCACCGACTGCGGCACTGGAAAGCCCGATACCCAGCGGATCGAGCGTGACAGCGATCGGTTCGGGCATCCCCGTCACAAGTTTCAGAATGACCCAGAGGGTGAGCATGAGCCCCAGAGCGAACACAGCGTACGAGGCGATACCGGCGATGAAGACGAGCAGCACGTTGGCAAACCCGGTGGATTGCGTGCGCGTACCCACGCGGAACCAATGCCACCACCACAGCAGCGCGCCACCGACAGCCCACACGAGCGACTGCAGCACAAGTTGTAAGACCGGGTCGCTGACCAAGACAGCGCCCGTCACGGTTTCGACGGCGGAGTCGACAAGTCGCCCCACAGCAAACACCAGTCCGCCGGCACCATAGGTCAGGCCGATGAGAGAGGCGATCGCGGGGGCCGCACCCGGCAACCTCGTTGGTCCCTTACGGGGATGCCGCCACATCCAGTCATGCCACAGCCACACCAGTGCCCACACGATACCCACCGCGAGCCCGTACGGGTCCCAGCCGGAGGTGATGGCATCAGCGGCCCACGAGAGAATTGAGATTGTGAAGACGAGCAGCGCCACCGTCGACATCAGCATCAGATACACAGGCCAGATGACGGATGCCCGGTCGCGGGCCATTGCCGAGTCGCGCCACGTCAGCCACCACAGCAAGCCAGCGAGGGGACCGGCGATGAGGGCAGAAGCTAACGACGTAGCTAGGCCGTAGTTATCGAAACTTACCTCGACACGGTTTACGGTGAGCAATCGTTCTAGAAGGCCGCTCAGACCGCTCGCGGCGATAATCACCGTGGTGGCCAACAACAAGTACGTGATCACGCGGCGGACAGTTTGCACGCCCCCGACCGCAGGGGTCGTGCTGGGAGTTGCTGTCGTTGACGTCATTCGCCGATTCCTTGGTTGTAGCAGAGCGCCAGCTCCCACGGAGTCGATATGACCTTCCATAGTCCGCCCTCGCGAACCATCGTGAACGCTTCCTCAGACGTATAGCCTGAGCCGCCGAACTCGCCACTGCCGCGCTCCATTGACACCCGCACTACCGCAGTATCGCCGTTAACTTTCGACGAAATGACCGTCATCCGAAGCCCCTGAATTGTGTTTGGCTCAGCCCGGTCACAGTTGGCGAGAACGTCGGACGAGAGAAAACCGCGTGCCGTCTCGTAGTCGCTCGCCACCATCGCGCGCGAGTATGACTGCACGACACCTTCGGGCGTTGCGGGGTCGACATCCGCTGGTCCGCCACGGGTGAACACCACAACGAAGGCGATCACCACAATGGCGGCAATGATGGAAAGGATCGCGATAAGCGTGCGATCCGGTCGTGCGGCTTCCTGAGTCATGAGGACATCATGGACCCTCCGCGCCACTTAACCTACTGTCGCGTTGTCACCAGGGTTCGTGTCTAAAAACCAGCTACGCAGTGGATGCCGCGCTCACGTCGCACCTCGCAGCGTCTAAGTGGCGGGCTTTCCCCGCATCTCCAGCGTGATCTGCGTCGCATCAAGATTGTCGAGGGCATTCTCGAGCACATCCGCGTCAAAAATGCCGTTATCGCGGGCATCGAGAAGGGCAGTGCGTTGGGCACCAATGACGGCGAGCCGGTGCTGCTTATCTGCCTCGAAGCGGGCTCGGCGAGGCGCATAGTCGTCGTCAGCATCGTCGTCCGCTGCAGCGTGGTCGCCGCCATCCAACTGGTTGCCATCTACAGCGCCGATTTCTACCTCGTCGCCAACCACGGCAGGGGTCGGCACTGTTGCAGCGCTTGCCTTGAGCAGCGCGAAGAGCCTCATGCGCTCAGCGGTAGCTCGTTCTTCCTCGGCCACCTGATCAACCTTCGGGGCGATGCGCCGAACGAGAGCTCCGATCGTGCCGCCCTGCACCAGCAGCGACAAGGCGGCCACGGCGTACGCAATGAGGACGAGCGTTGATCGCAGGGGAGTATCAATGGGGAGCGACTGCGCCGCCGCGACAGTAATGGCACCGCGCATCCCCGCCCACACCACTGTGGTGCCCTCTCGCCATCCGAGTGGTTCGCGCAAGAAGTAGTCGATGTCGGCGAGAGAACGCGTCACCAACGAAGTAACCCGCTCAACGTAGCGTGCCGACTTTGTGGGGGTGAGCCCACTTGGGTGCTCCGGCGCATCCAAGATCTCTTGTGGTGTAGTCAGCCGGTCCTGAATTACTTGCATGCGAGGTTTCATCTTGGCGTGACGCCGTGATCGATGGGACAGCACCGCCAGCAGCGGGGCGACAAAAGCAACGCGCACAACAACGGTGATCACGAGCGCTCCCACCGCAATAAGTAATGCAGCCTTGATGCCGGCATCATCGTTTTCTACATCGGTGAGGATGCTCGAAATCTGTAGACCCATCAGCAAGAAAATGCCGCCCTCAAGCACAAGTTCAATCATTCGCCAGTTCTGGGAATCCGACACTCGGTTTTGAGGTGAAAGAACCCGCGCTGCTCTAACTCCAGTCACGAGGCCCGCGACAACCGCAGCGACCAGCCCAGAAGCCCCCACAAGCTCCGCAGGGATCGCGGCAACAAAGGGAACCGTAAACGACAACGCAGTGTTGACCGTCGGATCCGTAATCCGCTTTCGCACCTCCAGATTCAGCCAGCCAACCGCGCCACCAATGACGAGAGCGGCAACGACCGAATACGTGAACGAGGCAACAGCACCCCAAAACGAGAACGAGGCAGCAGTGGCCACAATCGCAGCCCTCAGCAGGGTTAGCGCCGTGGCGTCGTTGAGCAGGCTCTCTCCGTCAAGCATTGCCACCACCCGCTTCGACACCGGCGCCTGCTTGACGATGGATGCCGCGACAGCATCCGTGGGACTAATAATGGCGCCGAGCGCGACACCCCACGCAAACCCGAGCCCCGGAATCACGATGGTGAAGAACAGTCCCAAAATGAGCGACGTGCCTACGACAAGGGCGACCGAGAGCCCGCTGATTGCGCCGAACTCGCGCCGGAAATTCATCGTCGGCAGCGACACCGCAGCCGAATAAAGCAGCGGCGGCAAGATGCCGAGAAGAATGAGTTCAGGGCCAATCTCCACCGAACTGAACGCCGGAACAACCAGACTGGCGACAACACCGATCGCCACCAAGACGAGCGGTGATGCCACACCGAGGCGAGGGCCAACAAGAGTTGCTCCG
>Ga0307486_1001424_pt1 | contig 18447 bp, 18 predicted proteins | sample CBIW02metaG_FD_203663 | JGI IMG/M metagenome (GOLD analysis project Ga0307486, IMG submission 203663) | Sea-ice brine microbial communities from Beaufort Sea near Barrow, Alaska, United States - CBIW 0.2 | ecosystem: Environmental > Aquatic > Marine > Coastal | place: USA: Alaska | collected...
CACGCAAAGTAATCTCGCCTGTCATGGCCAGGCTCTTTTTGATTTTTCTCTGGGTAAAAAGCGATACCAAAGAAGTTAACATGGTTATCCCTGCGCTTGGTCCGTCTTTAGGGGTAGCACCTTCCGGCACGTGAATATGCACATTGTATTTGCTGAAAACATCTTGGTCAAGTCCTAAAAATTCGGCATTGGATTTTATATATTCCATCGCTATGGTAGCCGATTCCTTCATCACTTTTCCTAAGTTTCCGGTAATACTAAGATTGCCTTTTCCTCTGGAAAGAATTGATTCAATAAATAAAATATCGCCCCCAACTTGCGTCCAGGCAAGTCCGGTTACAACTCCGGCAACATCGTTATTTTCATATTTATCCCTTTCCATTCGCGGACTTCCCAAAATTTCCAGGACATCTTCATTGGTTATCTTGATATGGTATTCCTCATCCATCGCAATATTCTTGGCGGCATACCGCACCATCTTGGCGATTTTTTTCTCAAGTCCGCGCACTCCCGATTCCCGGGTGTAACCTTCTACAATTTTTTCAAGTTGAGGGATCCCAATTTTAAGGTGTTCCTTGGAAAGTCCGTGCTCTTTTAATTGTTTCGGAAGTAAATGTCTTTTTGCAATTTCAACTTTCTCCTCTATGGTATATCCGGAAACATTAATTATTTCCATTCTGTCCATTAATGCCGGTTGCAGGTTGCCTAAACTGTTGGCAGTTGCAACAAACATTACCTTGGAAAGGTCAAATCCCATTTCCAAAAAATTATCGTGAAAATCGCTGTTTTGTTCAGGATCCAGAACCTCCAATAAGGCCGAAGAAGGATCTCCACTATGCCCACTGCTAAGTTTATCTATTTCATCCAGGACAAATACAGGATTGCTTGTTCCCGCCTTTTTAAGGCTCTGAATGATCCTACCCGGCATCGCGCCAATATAGGTTTTACGGTGCCCGCGAATCTCTGCTTCATCTCTTAACCCACCCAGGGAAATACGAACATATTCCCGGCCTAAAGCCTCGGCAATGGATTTCCCCAAGGAAGTTTTACCAACCCCCGGAGGACCGTATAAACATATAATAGGCGATTTCATATCATTCCGCAGTTTTAAAACCGCCAGATATTCAATAATTCTTTCTTTTACGTCATCTAATCCATAATGATCCCTATCCAAGATCTTTTTAGCGCGTTTTAAATCGAATTTATCCTTACTGAATTCATTCCATGGAAGGTCTAAAAACAGATCCAGGTAATTGCGCTGAATGGAATACTCAGCTACCTGGGGATTCATTCGCTGCATTTTAGCGAGTTCTTTGGTAAAATGTTTTTTAACATTTTCTCCCCATTTCTTATTCTTGGCACGAACAGCAAATTCTTCCATCTCGTCTTCCTGAGAAACACCACCCAATTCTTCCTGGATCGTCTTCATTTGCTGATGAAGGAAATATTCCCGTTGTTGCTGGCTCATATCGCTTTGAACCTTGTTTTGAATATCATTTTTTAGTTCCAGTTTTTGGAACTCAATATTCATATATTTTAAGGTAGACAGTGCCCTGTCTTTTAAATTATTGGTTTCCAACAACTTTTGTTTCTCCCCTACCGTAAGGTTCATATTGGAGGAAACAAAGTTTATAAGAAACGAAGGGCTTTCAATATTTTTGATCGCAAAGGATGCTTCTGATGGAATATTCGGGCTGCCTTTTATAATTTGAAGAGACAGGTCTTTTATGGAATCCACTATTGCTGCAAATTCCTTGTTGCTGGCTTGAGGCCTTTTCTCGGGCACTTCTTTAATTGACGCCGTTAAATAAGGTTTTTCTGAAATAATTTCAGAAATTTCAAATCGTTTTTTACCCTGGATAATTACAGTGGTATTCCCATCGGGCATTTTTAAAACCCTTAAAATCCTGGCAACAACACCTGTTTTATGAATGTCTTTGAGTTTCGGGTTTTCAACTTCCTCATCCATTTGGGCTACAACCCCAATAACTTTACTTCCGTTATTAGCATCATTGATGAGTTTGATCGAAGCATCCCTTCCGGCAGTAATTGGGATTACGACCCCGGGAAACAATACGGTATTTCTAAGCGGTAAAATTGGTAAAATTTCGGGAAGGTCTTCTTTATTGATTTCTTCCTCATCTTCCGGAGTCATCAAAGGAATTAACTCTGCATCCTCATCAATTCCTTGAAATGACAAACTGTCCATATTCATTAATTTTGATTTAGCCATATCTTATTTTAAGTCAAACTGTCACTGCAGTTGGTTGTTCATATTATTATATAAGCTTCAATATAGTTCACAATACCCTGAGGCAGCGCATTGAGGTTACTTATAGTCATAGTTATTTCAATTCCTATGCCATCCGGGCAAAGGAAATATTTTTATCCCAAAACTGTAACAAATTAAAATCAAACGTATCTTTAAATAAAGAAAGCAAAGATATTTTTATTGATAACAGCCATTAATTATACAGACCAATTGGTTACGCGTTGCCGCAAAGGAGAACAGCGTGCACAATTGGAACTTTATAATAAATATCAAAAAGCCATGTTCAATATCGCCCTGCGAATAGTAAATGATACCGCCGAAGCTGAAGATGTTATGCAGGAAGCCTTTATCAATGCTTTTTTAAAGATCGACACATTTAAAGGAAATTCAACTTTTGGTGCCTGGTTAAAAAAAATTACTGTTAACCTCAGCATTAATTCTTTTAATAAAAGATCAAAATTTAAAGAGGTTTCTTATAACGATGAGTTTAAAAATGAAGTTTATGAGGAAATTGGAATTGATCCAGAAGAAGAAACCAAAAACAAGAAGGTGCAACAGATCCTTTTGGCCATGCGCAGCTTAAAAGAAAATTATCGAATTGCGCTCAACCTTCATTTAATTGAAGGATATGATTATGATGAAATTTGCGAGATATTAAATATTAGTCCGGCCAATTGCAGAACTACTATTTCCAGAGCCAAGGAAAGTTTGCGCAAAAAATTAATAGAAAATGGAAAATAAAGAATTAAACGGTTTTTTTCGGGATCTGGATTTTGATATTGCAGATCCGCCTGAAGGACATCAGGAACGATTTCTGGAAAAGCTGAAAAAACAACAGTTTCAACCCGGCAGTTCCAAGGGAAAATTAAGGATGCTTTGGATGCCAATTTTGGCAGTTGCCGCCAGTTTACTGATATTGTTTATGTTGACGGGAAATTTAACCGGCTTCCAAACATCGATCAACAAGGGAGATTTAGCCGGAATTTCACCAGAGATGAAAGAAACCCAGGAGTTTTACACAAGTCTTATAAAAACCGAACTCACCCGGCTCAACGAGGTAAAATCCCCGGAAACCGAACTTGTAGTTAATGATGCTCTTAAGCAACTGGAAAAACTCGATTTGGAATATCTGAACCTTAAAAAAGACCTGGTTAAAAGCGGTCAGGATAAGCGGGTGATTTTCGCAATGGTCTCAAACCTTCAGCAACGCATAGATGTATTAAACAATGTTTTATTGAGAATAGAAAAAATAAATGAACTTAAAAATCCTACAAATGAAAACAATTTCATATAAAATGCTGTTTTTAATAGCATTGATCCCGTCAATGATTTTTTGCAGCAATAATCCCGATCCTTCCGGGGTTAATGGCAAGCACTCCAAAGAAAAAAAGGTTACCAAAGAATTTAAGGTAGCTGCTGATGACTTGCTGAAAATAGAAAACAGTTATGGAAATATCGATATTTCAACCTGGGATCAAAATACGGTAAGAATCGAAGTCTTTATCAAAACAAATGGGGACGATGAACAAAAAGTCCAGGAAAAACTTGATGAGATCAATATTGAATTCAATCAAAATTCTGCCGGAGTCAGTGCTAAAACGCATTTTTCCAGAGAAACCAGCTCCTGGTGGAGTGTTTTGTTTGGAAATAGTTCAAATGTGAATATGGAGATCAATTATATTATAAAAGCTCCCGTAACCAACAATGTGGAATTAAACAACGATTATGGAAACATCTATTTGGACAAGTTAACCGGCAATTCAAAAATAAATTGCGATTACGGAAAGATAGATATTGGGGAACTTCACGGTAACAATAATTATCTCAATTTCGATTATTCCCGTAACAGCCATTTTGGATACATAAAAAAGGCAACTATAAATGCGGATTATTCTGAGTTCACTATTGATGACGCAGAGATTATCGACATCAATGCCGATTATACCACTTCGAATTTAAAAAAGGTGGAATTACTTAAATTTAACTGTGATTATGGCAGCATGACCGTAGATAAGGTCAAAAAAATCTCAGGAGCGGGAGATTATCTGAATACCAAAATTGGCCTGGTTTTCCAGTCGGCAGATCTAAATGCGGATTATGGCAGTTTGGCTATTGATAAAATTGTAAAAGGTGCCGGGAATGTAAATATAACAAGTGATTATGCCGGAATTAAAATTGGTTATGACAGCGGCCATCCGTTTCGATTTTCAATCAATACCTCTTATGGAAATGTGAAGGGAATTGAAAATTTTGAAGTGAGTAAACAAAACCAATCCTCCTCAGATAAAAGTTATGGGGGCTATCATCTTAATGACTCAAATACCAGTAATATTGTTATCAATTCCAATTATGCAAATATTAGTTTTCAACAAAGGTAAAATCAATCAAACAAAAAAATAAAAATGAAAAACGCAATCCTATTCTTTAGTATTCTTTTATTTTCGGCAAATACGGCAAATGCCCAGTGGTGGAGCAATTCAAAAAAAGTTACCGGTAATAAAGAGGTGACCAACCAAACCAGGTCTGTAATGAATTTTGACCAGATCTCTGTAACCGGAATGATGGAAGTACAACTTATTCCCGGTAGCGAAGGAAAGATAGATATTGAAGCGGAAAGTAATTTAATGGAATTTATTGAAACCGAAGTTAATAATGGGCATTTGAGAATATCCACACAAAAGGGCGTAAATATTGAACCTTCAAAAAACTACCCAATTAGAATTGTAGTTCCCTTTGAAACACTGGGTGCCCTGACCCTTACCGGATCTGGTCACATTAGGAACTCAGACGTTATCAAAGCGAGGGATATTAAAATCAACGTAACAGGATCTGGAAATATGAATTTAAACCTGATCGCGGAAAATCTTGAAAGTACCATTACAGGTTCCGGTGACCTTAAATTAAAGGGTACTTCCCGGGAATTTAAATGTAAAATAACCGGTTCTGGAGATGTTTTTGCTTATGACCTAAAAGCATTTAAAGTTGATGCTTCTGTAATGGGGTCCGGCGATATGGAAGTATCTGTTGAAAACGAACTTGATGCAAAAGTTTCAGGATCGGGAGACATAAAATACCGTGGAAATCCTGATAAGCAAAATTTTAAAACTTCGGGTTCTGGTAGTGTTTCAAAAAATTAGAAGACATTTTTTATTTTGTAAAAGGTATATAAGTCAGAAGGAAGTGAGATCTCCCTTTACTTCTATACCTTTTCTTTTGGTACTCGAAATAATAAAATCACCCCTCCTAAAAAGAATATCACCAAAAATAAGATGGCATTCCTAACACTTCCGGTAAGTTGAGCTACTATTCCATACATAAGCATCCCGATAACAATTCCAATTTTCTCGGAAACATCATAAAAACTGAAATAACTTGCCGTGTCCTTGGTGTTTTCAGGTAACATTTTGGAATAGGTAGAACGGGACAAGGCTTGAGTTCCTCCCATTACCAATCCCACGCAGGCAGCGGCCACATAAAATTCTTGTGGTGAAACTATAAAATAAGCAAACACACAAATGGCTATCCAAAATAGGTTGAGAATAATAAGGGTTTTTATGTTTCCTATTTTTAAAGCAACCCTTGCAGTAAATGTCGCTCCTACAACCGCTACCAATTGAATGAGCAAGATACTCACTATTAATCCTGTTGTGGGGTCCTGCTCTCCCCAGTCCAGTTCTTCAATCCCAAAATAGGTGGCAATCAACATTATGGTTTGCACTGCCATACTATAGGTGAAAAATGCAACAAGATAGCGTTTGAGTGCAAGTTGTTTCTGTAAAAATTTCCAGATCAGTTTAAGCTCCCTAAACCCGTTAAACAAAACATCCCTGCTCATCTTTTGTTTTTTATTTCCTACGGGCAAATAATAATATGTGTACTGACTAAATCCTATCCACCAGATTCCTGTAAACACAAAAGAAAGCCGTGTTGGCAATCCTTTATCTTCAAATCCAAACCAGTCATATTTCATGATCATTATCAAACATATGATCAATAAAATTACACTGCCAATATATCCCAGCGAAAACCCCTTGGCGCTAATTTTATCCTGTTGATCAGGAAAAGCGATGTCCGGTAAATAAGAATTGTAGAATACCAAACTTGACCAAAATCCGATCAAAGCCATAAAATAACACAATAGACCAAACCAGAGAAAATCGAGCCTAAACCAAAATAAGCCTATACAGGAAACCGCTCCCAGATAACAGAAAAATTTCAAGAACGATTTTTTATTTCCGACATAGTCGGAAATCCCTGACAATATTGGACTTGTAAAGGAAATAACTAAGAAAGCGAGGGCGGTTACATAGCTTATGAGAGAATCATTGTTGAGATTAAATCCCAGGAATTCTACTGTGTCGTTAACAATATAGCCCTTGTCATTTTTTACAATAGTGATAGCGCCATAAAAAATTGGAAAAATTGCAGAGGAAATTACGAGAGGATATACCGAATTGGCCCAGTCGTAAAATGCCCAGGCATTCAACAACTTTTTATTTCCTTTAGGTAGGTTTTTCATTTTCTAAAAATAGAAAAAGCTGCCCATTAAGAGCAGCTTTTTCTATTTAAAAATTTTTATTTAATTTATTTAAAGGAAGTCACTCCGTATTTTTTAGCTTCAGCTTTAGCTTCAGGAGCCCAGGCTGTCAAATTATTGATCCTGGTAGCTGTTGCAGGGTGTGTGCTTAAAAATTCCGGGGGAGCCTGTGAATTGGCTTGAGCGGCCATTCTTCTCCATAAATCGGCAGCTTCATCAGGGTTATATCCTGCAATTGCCATTAAAGTAAGTCCAATTCTATCGGCTTCAGTTTCATGGCTTCGGCTAAATGGCAACATTACTCCCACCTGAGTACCCAAACCATAGGCCTGTGCAAAAATTTGTTGTGTCTGCTCGCTTTTTCCGCTTAAGGCAATACCACCGGCGACCGCACCCAACTGTTGTAATTGTGCGGCACTCATACGTTGTGCACCGTGATCTGCAAGGGCGTGTGCTACCTCGTGGGCCATAATAATTGCAATTCCGGTTTCATCTTTTGCGATTGGCAAGATCCCGGTGTAAAAAACAACTTTTCCTCCTGGCATTGCCCAGGCGTTAACCGCATCATCTTTAACAAGATTAAATTCCCAGGCAAAATCATTTAAATACCCCTGATATCCATTGGCATTCAAGTACCTTTCGGAAGCAGTAACGATTTTTTGCCCAACATTCTTGATCATATTAGCTTCTGAATTACCAGTAATTACTTTATTTTCTGCCAAAAATTGATCATACTGCTCAAAAGCCATTGGAAACAACTGGGCGTTTGAAACAAAATTCAAGTTTTGTTCTCCCGTAAAAGGGTTGGTTTTACAGCCTACCAATGTTAGCACCGTAAAAACAGTTATAAGCAAACTTCTTTTTATCATGGTTTTTAGTTTTAATTTGTTAAAAGTACAAAACCGCAATCATCAATGTATTGGGTTTATGCTCGCTTTAACAAATAGATAATTCCAAAAATGATACCAATTTATTTAATTGTGAAGCTTATTCCACATCATGAGATCTTCAACCATAAATTATTAACTTGCGGTTTTTATTTAAACTATGCTAAAAAAACATATTGAAAAAACCCCCGTACAGGTATTGCTTACTCCTGCATACATACTTATCACAGGGAAAATTTTAGCCGCCATCTCCCCTTTTCTGGCGAGTCGTTTTGTGGCAAGACTGTTTTTTTCCCCATTTCGTTACAAATTGCCAAATAGGGAAAAGGAAATGGACGAAAAATCAATTCAGGAAAGTATAAACATTCCGTCCATAAACAGGAAAATTATAGTTTATAAATATGGAACCGGTCCAAAAAAAGTTTTGTTAGTACATGGTTGGAGCGGTAGCGGCACTCAGTTGTGCGTTATTGCGAAAGAATTGGTAAACAAGGGTTTTAGCGTGATAAGTTTTGATGCTCCCGCCCATGGAAAAGCACCCGGAAAGACAAGTATGATGCCGTTTTTTATTGAATCCATACACCATATAGAAAAGGAATATGGTCCTTTTGAAGCTGCCATAGGGCATTCCTTGGGAGGAATGTCACTTTTAAAGGCTATAAAGAATGGTTTTAGAGTAAATAAACTGGTATTGATAGGGACCGGCAATAGTGTCACCCGCATTACCAGGGAATTCGCAAAGAATATGAAGCTGAATGAAAAGGTGGCTATATTGATGAAAGCTTACTTCGATAAAAAATTCGGGGAGGATATGGATAATTATTCCGGAGCATTTTCTGCTGAAAGCGTTAAAGTAGAAACTTTGGTGGTACACGACAAAAATGATGTAGATGCCCGCATAAATTCTGCATATGAAATTGTCGATAAACTTGAAAATGGAAAGTTATTCGTGACCGAAGGCTTGGGACATCGAAAAATTTTAGGAGATCCCGATGTAATTAACAAAATTTCAACATTCATCACGGAATGATTTTTGTATTTTTAAAATATAATAATATGAAAATTATGAAAACTATAATCCTTACTCTATTGACAATCATCACAATAGGTTGTAATGGAAACGCTCAAAAAGAATCAAAAGCATCTTCGAAATTTGAAATCACAAAGACGGATGCTGAATGGAAGAATATCTTAACTCCCCAGGAATACGCCGTATTGCGTAAAGGTGCTACAGAAAAACCTTATTCCAGTGAACTAAACGGTGTAGAGGAACCCGGAACTTTTGTTTGTGCAGCCTGTGCAAAAGAATTATACCGATCTGAACATAAATTTGATAGTGGTTCCGGTTGGCCAAGTTTCGACAGGGCAATTGAAGGCGGAGTAGCTTATGGTACCGATTCAAAATTGGGATTTGAACGCAACGAAATTCATTGCGCCCGCTGTGGAGGTCATTTAGGACACCTTTTTGACGACGGCCCACGCAAAACCACGGGAAAAAGACATTGCATTAATGGAGTTGCCATGAAATTTATTCCAGATGCCCCTAAAAAACAATAATATAATGAAAAAATATAAAGTGGAAAAAAGTGAAGATCACTGGAAAGAGCAATTATCAGATGAGCAATACCGCGTACTGAGAGAAAAAGGAACTGAAGCCCCGCATTCCGGAAAATATAACCTTCATTTTGACAATAACGGGGATTACAGATGTGCTGCCTGCGATTCTAAGCTATTTGAAAGTGACAGCAAGTTTGAAAGTGGTTGTGGCTGGCCAAGTTTTGATAATGCTATTGAAGGAAGTGTTGAGTATGTTCAGGATAGAGCATTTGGAATGCTCCGTACCGAGATTTTATGTGCCAACTGCGGAGGCCATTTGGGACATATTTTTGACGATGGCCCTACACAAACCGGACAACGATATTGCGTTAATTCGGCAAGTATTGAATTTAAAAAATAACCTAAACTTATTCTTATGAAAAAGATTTTATCATTATTACTTATTTCTGTTTTTGCCCTAACCTCCTGTGGCAATGACGGTGCCGTTGGGCCTCAAGGCCCTCCTGGAGCAAATGGACTAGATGGATTAGGATATACCTTTGAAGAAACTGTAACTTTTGATTATTTCAGTGATGAAAATTTATATTCTGCGATTATTGTAATTTCAGATGAGATTGCTACAGAACAACCGGAAGCAGACGCTGTATTGGTATACCGTCTTGAAGTTCTAACGGATGATGTTGGAGAATTCGATACATGGAGTTTACTTCCTCAAAATTTCTTTATTGAAGAAGGAACAATTCAATATGTATATAATCATACCGCTAGTGATGTTGAAGTTATAATTGATGGAAATTTTGACTTATCAAATCTTGATGCCGGTTTTACGGAAAATCAAACTTTTAGAGTTATTGTAATCCCTTCCAGTATTTTCAGTTCTGAACTTAATTTAGCTGATATGGAAGCTGTTATAAAGGCGTTGGACATTAAAGAAGCTGATGTAAAAAACAAGCAATAAGTTTTAAATAGCTCTTTAAAATTCAAACATTAAGGCTTACCTTTCACTAGGTGAGCCTTTTTTATTGAATTGTCAGCTAGTTACAGTTATAAGACTTTCAGTTTAGCCTATTATTCCTTAAATTCGCATTTCTTAAACTGTTACAAAAAATTCCGAATATGAGTAAATACGATATCATTGTTTTAGGAAGTGGCCCAGGTGGATATGTTACTGCCATCCGTGCTTCGCAATTAGGTTTTAAAACCGCCATTATTGAAAAAGAAAGCCTTGGTGGCGTTTGTCTTAATTGGGGATGTATTCCTACCAAAGCCCTTCTAAAAAGCGCACAGGTTTTTGATTATTTAAAACATGCTGAAGACTATGGTCTTAAACTTGAAAATGCAGATAAAGATTTTGGAGCGGTTGTAAAACGCAGCCGAAATGTAGCTGAGGGAATGAGCAAGGGAGTAGAATTTTTAATGAAAAAGAATAAAATCGACGTCATTAAAGGTTTTGGGAAATTAAAATCCGGAAAAAAAGTTGTCGTTACAGATGAAAATGACAAAACTGCCGAATATTCGGCAGAACATATTATAATTGCTACAGGTGCGCGTTCAAGGGAATTGCCAAGTTTAAAACAGGACGGCAAAAAAGTGATAGGATACCGGGAAGCTATGACCTTAAAAGAGCAACCAAAAAGCATGATCATTGTGGGTTCAGGAGCCATAGGATCTGAATTTGGCCATTTTTACAATGCCATGGGAACCGAAGTCACCATCGTGGAATTTTTGCCAAATATTGTTCCTTTGGAAGATGAGGAAATTTCAAAGCAATTTGAACGCAGTGTCAAAAAAGCCGGAATTAAAGTAATGACCAACTCTTCTGTTGAAAGTTTGGATACTTCGGGTAAGAAAGTCAAAGCTACGGTGAAAACCAAAAAAGGCGAAGTAATCCTGGAGGCCGATATTGTTCTATCTGCAGTTGGAATTAAATCGAATATTGAAAATATTGGTCTTGAAGAATTAGGTATCAAAACTGAAAAGGATAAGATAATTGTAAACGAATGGTACCAAACAAATGTCCCGGGAATTTACGCTATTGGCGATGTGGTACCTGGACCAGCTTTGGCCCACGTTGCATCTGCTGAAGGAATTACCTGTGTTGAAAAGATCAAAGGATTACACGTAGATCCTATTGATTACGGCAATATTCCCGGATGTACTTATGCTACTCCAGAAATTGCATCGGTTGGTATGACAGAAAAACAAGCCAAAGAAGCCGGATATGAATTGAAGATCGGGAAATTCCCATTCTCAGCTTCAGGAAAGGCCAAAGCCGCAGGTACACCCGATGGTTTTATAAAAGTGATTTTTGACGCCAAATACGGCGAATGGTTAGGATGCCATATGATTGGCGCCGGAGTTACCGATATGATCGCTGAGGCTGTTTTAGGCCGCAAACTGGAAACAACAGGACATGAAGTGCTAAAAACCATTCACCCTCATCCTACTATGAGTGAAGCTGTAATGGAAGCTGTTGCTGCTGCTTACGGGGAAGTAATTCACTTGTAATAGATATTAGACGTTAGATATTAGATATTAGATATTAGATATTAGATATTAGATAAAAAAGCTCCGAATTAAATTCGGAGCTTTTTTATCTAACCCTGTTTTGTGTTAAGAGTTACGGGTTCGGAATTTTGAATTTTAAATCTGAAGTTTTTTTAGTTTTTAGGGATCAAATCACAATACCAAAATCGTGTATCCCAGGATTCTATTTTATCGGTAAAACAATCGTCTTTTTCATCTTCACCTGGTGAAAATTGTTTTTCTATTATTTCCCCTGTTTCAAAATCCACTGGGTTTTTGAAATTAGGTCCTTCAAATACAAAACTGTGAAATTCACCATTTTCACCACAGGGATCAACATTTTTGGGAAGATCTGCCATGAACTGATGATCTATTATTCTTCCGCAAAAAGAATTGTCAAGCAGCTTTGCGTTTACACAAACCGTAATAGCTTTAAATCCTTCAGTGATAAATTCATCCATGATTTCCCTGGTATTTTTACCCCAAAGAGGAAAAACGGCTTTTAATCCCACTTCCGCTAACTGCTTTTCCCTGTATTCTTTTAAATCCTCAAGAAAGATATCCCCAAAAACACTATGAGTAAAGCCTTCGGCAATCAATTTTGAAACCTCCGCTTTCATAAGTGCATTATAGGTTTGCATTGAAACATTTCCGTTCAGTGAGATAATTTGAAGAGGGATCTGTAAACTTTCAGCTTGCCGCAACAACAATTCCTTTCTCAGACCGTGCATTGAAACCCTGTCGACTTCAGAATTGAGAGTAGTAACAAGTTTTTCGACTTTAAATTTTTGTTCTTTCTGAATTTTATACAATGCAAAAGCCGCATCCTTCCCACTACTCCAATTTATGTATGCCTTTTTCATTTTGAAGTGGCTATTTTAGAAAACTGGTAATGGCAAGGTCATAACTTTGTAGTCCGAAACCTATGATTATCCCTTTGGCATTAGGCGAAATAAAGGATTTATGTCGGAATTTCTCCCTTGAAAATGTATTGGAAATATGTACTTCCACCACAGGGGTTTTAATCGCTTTTATCGCATCCCCTATTCCTACAGAAGTATGGGTATATGCTGCAGCATTCAGGATAATTCCATCAAACATTTTATCTGCTTCCTGCAACTTGCCAATTAGTTCCCCTTCTATATTGCTTTGAAAATAAGACAACTCAACATCCCTGAATTGAAATTGAAGTTTTGAAAAATAATCCTCAAAACTTTGGTTGCCGTAGGTTTTAGGTTCTCTGCTGCCAAGCAAATTTAAATTAGGTCCGTTAATAATTAATAATTTCATTTGTTTATATTATTGTTTGATCGAAGGCTAAAGATATTTAAATTTGAAGCATAAAAAAAACGGAAGCCAAAGCTTCCGTTTAATAAATTAATAACAAGGTTTTATTAGAACATAAAGCCTACGGATAACTGGATAACACTGTTGTGAATTTTACTGTCGTCAAATTCTTCGAAATCGTTAATGTTTGCTAATCCCAGGTTATACCGACCCTGAAAGAACAAGCCATTAGTGAGTTTGTAACCTAATCCAAAATTTATCCCATATTCAAAATCTTTAAATAAATCTTTTACATCTTCAGTTTCGCCATCCACATCAGCATCGGCTTTTACTAAAAATCCAAGTTGCGGACCTAGTTCAAAATTAAATCCTTCCGAAACATAATACCTGGCCATTAAAGGAATTTGAACATAGTCAAGTTTCAATTCATCATCGCCATCTTTGATTCCTTGTGATGAATACAGAACTTCCGGCCCAAAATAAAATTTATCTGCAAACGGAATCTCGGCGACAAGTCCCAAATGGAAACTTGTTCGAATATCCCCATCAGCATCATCGCCTGTAATATCGGAAAAATTCACACCTGCTTTAACTCCAAAATGGAGTTCCTGAGCCTGTAGAGTAGGAAATCCAATCCATACAACTACCATAATAAGTAATAATTTTTTCATTTTAATAAAATTTTATTGGTTAAACCTATTAAAATTATGAATAAAATCAAATGCTCAATCACATATGGGAATTAATTAACATATATGTTAATTAATTCCTAACAATATAAAACAAAAAAAGCGGGAGCCTTGGCTCCCGCTTTTAAAAATTTATCGTTCTTTTATTAGAAAATAAAGCCTACTCCAGCCTGCACCACAGAGTGTTTCGCATCTGCGCCAGAAAATACATTATTGGAAAAACTGTCATCATAAATATCGGTCAAACCAATATTGTAACGCCCGTTTACAAAAAATCCGCCTCTGAATTTATAGGAAGCTCCCAATGCAGCACTAAAATCAACCTTGTTGAATTGATCTTCGCTTAATGAAATATCCCCGCTATTTGTACTGGAAGGATTATAATCTATTTCACTGTTAACCAAAAATCCCACTTGTGGACCTGCTTCCAATGCCAATCCGTCAATTACATAGAACTTAGCTAATACAGGAATGTTGATGTAATCCAACTGGTATTCAATATCATTGGCATTATCCCTATCTGCAATATCATACCCCTGTCCTGAATAAAGTACCTCTGGCTGAACAGAAAATTTATCGGTTAAAGGAATCTCAGCTAAAAGGCCCAGATTAAATGAAGTTCTTCCATTTGGATCGTTGAAGGCATTTACTCCATCCCCGGAAAAAGTGGAAAAGTTAGCGCCCCCTTTAACACCAAACATTACATATTCCTGTGCGCTCACAGCGGTAATTCCAAATAAAGCAATTGCTATTAATAAAACTGATTTTTTCATATCTTTTGTTTTTAAATTCAAGACCAAAATTAGGCTTACATTTGTTAAGGAATTCCTTACCAATGCATAAAGTATTGCCAATACAATTTTGAATTTTGTTAACAACCCCCTTAATGACCTGGCATCAAGCTCTTAGTGATTTTAAGAATTATCTGCTTTTAGAACGCGGCTTAGCGGAGAATTCCGTCGTTAATTATTCTTTGGATATTAAAAAACTTATCAACTACTTAGAAGCCAATTCCATAGCTATTTCTCCTGTAAAAATTTCAGAAGAAATTCTTCAGCAATTTATATATGAGGTCGCAAAAGTGGTAAATGTCCGATCGCAATCACGTATAATTTCCGGTTTAAAAAGTTTCTTTATTTATTTGATTTTTGAAGGTTACCGGGAAAATAACCCTATGGAATTGATAGAATCCCCAAAAATTGGACGCAAACTACCTGATACCCTCTCTATTGATGAAATTGATAATTTGGTCAACTCTGTAGATTTGGACACCAAAGAAGGCGAACGCAACCAGGCAATAATTGAAACCCTCTATGGATGCGGGTTACGGGTTTCGGAATTGATCGACTTAAAATTATCCGATCTGTTTTTTAAAGAAGGCTTTATAAAAGTGACGGGTAAAGGGAATAAGCAACGTTTTGTGCCTATAGGTGAAGTCACACAACAATATATTTCAGAATATATAAAGAATTCCAGAACACTGGTTCCTTTAAAGAAAAAAGCTTCAGATGTGCTGTTTTTAAATCGTCGCGGAAATATTCTTACCCGGGCAATGATCTTCACTATAGTAAAAAATCTTGCCTTAGCCACAGATCTTCAAAAGAACATAAGTCCGCACACCTTCCGCCATTCCTTCGCCACGCATCTTTTGGAAAATGGAGCCGATTTAAGAGCGATCCAGCAAATGTTGGGACACGAGAGCATCACTACTACTGAAATTTATATGCACGTGGACAAAAGCCATCTTCAGAAAGTAATTACAGAATTTCATCCCCGCAGAATATATTAATCTTTTGCTAAAGTGATGTCATTATTTTTTATTGAGCTTCGCTCTTGATAACTTTAGACAAAATAAATAAAAATGAAAGTTTTAAAATTTAAAAACGGGAATGAGATGCCAGCTATTGGCCTTGGAACCTGGAAATCGGATAAAGGTGAAGTAGGAAAAGCGGTGAAAATCGCCATAAATAACGGCTACAGGCATATAGATTGCGCTGCAATTTATGGAAATGAGGCCGAAATTGGAGAGGCACTTTCTGAAATATTTGAGGAAGGAAAAGTTAAACGCGAAGATCTTTGGATCACTTCCAAACTTTGGAATGATGCTCATAAAAAAGAAGATGTGATCCCTGCTCTTAAAATCACACTGGAGGATCTGCAGCTGGATTATCTGGACCTATACCTAATACATTGGCCGGTAGCATTTAAACCCGGAGTTGGATTTCCTGAAAAGGACGAGCAATTTCTTTCGCTGGAAGAAGCTCCTATTATTGAAACCTGGAATAGCATGTTAGAGGCAAAAAAATTAGGGTTGACAAGACATGTGGGGGTTTCAAATTTCAGTATTCCAAAACTAAAAAAGCTTATTCAGGAAACCGATGATATTCCCGAGATGAACCAGGTGGAATTACATCCTTATTTACAGCAAAATGAGCTTTTGGAATTTTGTAAAAAACACGGTATTCATTTAACTGCCTATTCCCCATTGGGAAGCGGTGACCGTATAGATGCTATGAAAGCTCAGGATGAGCCTTCATTACTTGAAAACAAAGTAATAAAGGAAATTGCAAAAAAACACGGTGCGACCCCGGGACAGGTTCTTATCAAATGGAGCGTGTTGCGCGGTACTGCAGTCATCCCAAAATCGGTCAATGAAGGCAGGATCATTGAGAATTTAAAAAGTATCAGTGTCAATTTAGATGAAGAAGATCTTAAGAAAATCGCCAATCTCAATGAAAACTTCCGATACGTAACAGGAGAATTTTTTGTTACCGAAGGCAATACCTATGAAAACATCTATGATGAGAAATAAATTCAAAATTTCAATCCCCGAATTTTTGGAAATTGGAATTTAACAACAAACCCCACAGCTTTTAAAAACTGTGGGGTTTGTTTATCTATTAAATAAGACTTAGAGCTCTATTTTGCTATATTAATTGCTCTTGTCTCCCTTATAACGGTCACTTTTACTTGTCCCGGATAGGTCATATCAGTCTGTATCTTTTGCGAGATTTCAAAGGAAAGGTTTGCTGCTTTATCATCGGTTACCTTTTCGCTTTCCACTATAACACGCAATTCCCTTCCTGCCTGGATGGCGTAGGCTTTTTTAACCCCTCCAAATCCAAAGGCTATATCTTCAAGGTCTTTTAAACGTTTTATGTAAGAATCCAGTATTTGTCTTCTTGCTCCAGGTCTTGCACCACTTATGGCATCACAAACCTGAATAATTGGAGACAATAAGGAAGTCATTTCAATTTCGTCGTGGTGGGCTCCAATGGCGTTACAAATTTCCGGTTTTTCTCCATATTTTTCGGCCCATTGCATTCCTAAAATAGCGTGAGGTACTTCGGTTTCGGAATCCGGCACTTTTCCAATATCGTGCAATAATCCGGCGCGCTTGGCCAGTTTTGGATTTAAACCTAGTTCTGAAGCCATTACCCCGCATAATTTAGCAACTTCCCTGGAGTGTTGCAATAAATTTTGCCCGTATGAGGAGCGGTATTTCATTCTACCCACAATTTTGATCAATTCAGGATGCAATCCGTGAATTCCCAGATCTATTACCGTACGCTTTCCAATATCGATAATTTCATCATCGATTTCTTTTTTGGTCTTCTTAACCACCTCTTCAATTCGTGCAGGGTGAATCCTACCATCGGTAACCAATTTATGCAAAGAGAGCCGTGCTATTTCCCTGCGAACGGTATCAAAACAAGAAAGGATAATGGCCTCAGGAGTATCATCTACAATTATTTCTACCCCCGTGGCAGCTTCTATCGCCCTAATGTTCCTTCCTTCCCTTCCAATGATTCTACCCTTAACTTCATCGCTTTCCAAGTTAAATACAGAAACGCAATTTTCAATAGCTTCTTCGGTTCCTATTCGCTGTATGGTAGTGATGATAATTTTTTTGGCTTCCAGCTTTGCTGTAAGCTTGGCATCTTCAATAGTATCCTGAATAAGGCTCATTGCATCAGCCTTAGCGGTATCTCTCAAAGATTCGGTCAACTGGGCTTTGGCTTCCTCGGCAGAAAGTCCGGAAATCACTTCAAGTTGTTGGATTTTACTTGAATGGAGTTTATCTACTTCCTGCTGCTTTTTCTCTAAATATTCATTTCTGACAGTGTAATCCTTTAATTTATCCTCCAGATCCTTATTTAAATTTTTGTTTTTAGCCAATTCGCTGGACAGTTGAGACTCCTTATCACGGATGCGTTTTTCAGCCTCACCAATCTTTTTGTCACGTCCCAGGATTACTTTTTCATGTTCGCCTTTCAGCTCAATAAATTTTTCTTTAGCCTGCAGGATCTTGTCCTTTTTAATATTTTCAGCATCAATTTTGGCCTCCCTGATAGTTGTGGAGGCTATCTTTTTGGCCCCTTTTACAATTTTTGACGCATTTTTCTTCTCCATGACCTTGGCTATTGCAAATCCAATTGCAATTCCAACCATAGTGCCGATTATAACAAGTAATAATTCCATATTTTTAATTTAATTAAATAAAAAAGCCTGTATTAGCCAGGATTTTGTATAAACTCCTTAAAATAAGTATAGGGCTAACAAGCTGATCAAGTATCCGCCAACCTGAAAGATATCAGGAACGGCACGCTTTTACAACTTAAACTCACCCTTTTTAAAGAAATCACGTTGAGTTTATCAAAAAAAATCACTAATACAGGCAGTAAACCTTGT
>Ga0307486_1001426_pt1 | contig 18437 bp, 12 predicted proteins | sample CBIW02metaG_FD_203663 | JGI IMG/M metagenome (GOLD analysis project Ga0307486, IMG submission 203663) | Sea-ice brine microbial communities from Beaufort Sea near Barrow, Alaska, United States - CBIW 0.2 | ecosystem: Environmental > Aquatic > Marine > Coastal | place: USA: Alaska | collected...
AAAGAACTTTGCCAAAATACGTTCTGTAATAGACACAACAATCAAAAACGGATTAAATGTCTTGGAAGCTTTGGTGCTTATCGCTAAATTTGATCTTCGAACTACAGACTGATTAGTTACAAATTATTTTATACATTCGTAAACTTTAGTTTGTGTTTTCTTTTCCGTTTTTTGGTAAAATACCAAGTTGAAAATCCCACAATACCTTTATGAATAATCAAGAAATAAGTTTTTTAGTTCCTAGCATAAAACAAGGGGAATTAAGTTCATTCGTAGGAATTTATAAAATGTGTTATGCCAAATTTTTTGGCTTTTCTAAAAAATTCCATTCACTTATCCTTCAACCTTCTGATTTTGTTCAACAAATATTTTTAAAGTTATGGGATGAAAAAGATCAACTAAGAGAAGGTATTTTATTAGATAAACAACTTATGTTATCTGTAGAAATCTGATTCTAAATTACCTTCGAGGAGAAAAAAAGGTGCATACACATCAAATCCGTCACATTAATTCATATGAATCTCCGAAAAAACCTATGGGAATTGCTTCAACTAAAAAGTGGGATAAGCTAAATAGAGTAATAAAAAAAAGCGCCAAATAAAAGAAGGGAAATTTTTGTGCTTCATAAAAACATAAATTGAGGTAGATATTTAATTTTATATCTTTAAAATCAATAAAAAGGGTAAAAAATGGAAATTTTTAGGGGTCAAAATCTCATAGAGTTTGCTGAACTGTTTAAAACAGATGAAGATTGTAAGAACAACCTATTCTTGGGTAAGCGAGAAGAATATCAATAGATATTTTGACGAATTTTGTTATCGAATAAATCGCTCCCAAAGTAAGGATGTAATATTCAATAATCTAATAACGAGAATGGTCAAATCATATAATATTTTACACAAAGAATTAATATGTGCTTAAGTACCTACCTCAAAACATAAAATCTCACCTACGAAGAAATCGCCTAATATCTTTGTCTTTCTAAGAAAACGATTGCAAATCATATTTAGCTTGCAAGCAATTTTTTAAAAGAAAAACTTCGAAATTCGTGGGACTGGGGATACTTTGAAAAATTTGATCAAATTCAAAAAAAATTCATAATGAAAAAAATAATAAATTTTAATATGTTATCAAAAGCTATAATTTTTGCCTTGGCTTTTTCCTGTTTAGGATGTGCTTTTAAGAAACATCCGGAAAATAATTCGGAATGGGAGCCATTATTTAACGGTACGGACCTCGATAACTGGCAGGTCAAACTACTGGGTCATGAATTAAATGATAATTTTGGTAATACTTTTCGGGTTCGAGAAGGGATTATGCAAATAAGATATGACCAGTACGAAAATGGATTCGACAACAAATTCGGCCATATATTTTATGAGAAGCCTTTTTCTTCCTATTTAATAGGAGTTGAATACAGGTTTATTGGAAATCAAATAGAAGAAGGTCCGGGTGATTGGGCTTACCGCAATAATGGGATAATGGTGCATGGCCAAGATCCGGCCACAATGGAAATAAACCAGGATTTTCCGAATTCCATTGAAGTACAACTGTTGGGCGGAAACGGTACAGATGAGCGGCCAACAGCTAACATTTGCACCCCAGGAACCCAATTTGTTATGGATGGAAAAGTCATTAAAACCCATTGTACAAACTCTACGTCTCCAACTTTTCACGGAGACCAGTGGGTGCGGGTAGAAGTATTGGTTTTACAGGATTCTTTAATTGCACATTATGTAAATGGGGAAGAGGTAATGCGTTATGAAAAACCACAGAGTGATCCAGTTCGTGGTAATGGAGAAGGAAAATCTATTAGGAAAGGTAGTATTTCTCTTCAAAGCGAGAGCCATCCAACAGATTTCAGGAAAGTTGAAATTGTGAACCTCGAAAAGTATGAGAATGACCCTGAAGGGCTAGGCCAAATTGTGGAAAAGCTGATGTCTGAAAAACGAATAGCAAAACAGGATTGAAATTTATGATACACCCGAACTTGCCCTTTGAAAAAATAGCTATAGAAAAATCTCTGGTTCTGATGTTATGTTTGCCCCTGCTGCTTTTTCTTTCCATCTTAAAATTGATACTTCTATGTCTTTTAAATACGTTTCTTCTAATTCTTGTCCTATCTATTCAAAGCTGCAAAAAACCTGTGCTTTTTGAAAAAACTTCTGCCCGGGAAACAGGGCTTGATTTTCATAACAAAATTACGGAAAATGGACATAATAATATTTTGACATATGAATATGCCTATAATGGAGGAGGTGTTGCTGTTGGAGATTTAAATAATGACGGCTTGAGTGATATTTATTTTGTTGGGAACTCAGTTCCCAACAAGTTGTTCCTCAATAAGGGTAATTGGAAATTTGAGGATGTTTCAATAGAATCTGGTGTTGAGGGTAGAAAGGATTGGGCAACCGGAGTGACAATGGTTGATATAAATGGGGATGGTTGGTTAGATATATACGTTTCCTATTCAGGCAATGCGCCGGAAGAAGGTTATAATAAACCTGTTATTAAAGATTACGATCCTAGAGCCAACCAACTTTTTATCAATAACGGTAGCGAAAAAGGAGGGACTCCTTCTTTTACTGAAAGCGCGAAAGAATACGGGGTTGATGCTACAGGGACTTTTTCCACGCAGGCCTATTTTTTTGATTACGATTTAGACGGGGATCTCGACATGTTCCTCCTGAATCATGCCAATATGTTCTATTCTGCTTTTTATAATGTCCAGAAGCTTAGAAACCTGAGGCATCCATATTTTGGCAACAAAATGTACAGAAATGATAATAACAAATTTATTGAAGTAACTGATTCTACCGGAATTCACGGTAGTGGTCTCAATTTCGGTTTAAGTGCGGCTATCTCTGATATTAACAAAGATGGTTGGCCGGATATTTATGTTACAAATGATTATGAAGAGCAGGATTTTCTTTATCTTAATAATGGGGATGGAACGTTTAACGAAATTTCTCATGTAGCATTTGGTCATTTGTCAAAATACGGGATGGGATCGGATATTGCTGATTTTAATAATGATGCTCTCCCGGATATTTTCGTTGCAGATATGCTCCCAGAGGATAATTACCGACAAAAAGTTTTGAAGGGCGCTGATGAATATGACAAACACTCGATGGCGGTGGATAGTGGTTATCATTATCAATATATGAGAAACACCCTACAACTCAACCGGGGATTGGCCCGGGATAGCTTTCCGAGATTTAGCGAAATCGCCCAATTTTCCGGAATTTCCAACACAGACTGGAGTTGGGCTGCATTAATTGCAGATTTTGACAATGATGGATTAAAGGATATTTTTATTACAAATGGTTATCTCAGGGATATTTCTAATCTTGATTTTGTCAATTCTACGGTGAATAAAGAAATTGCTAAAGCAAATTTAAATGGTCAACCTGTGGATCTATTGTCGCTAATAAAGACTATACCTTCCACTAAAATTTCTAATTATTCTTTTAAAAATATAAATGGACTGCAGTTTAAAAACAGCACGGAAGAATGGGGTTTGGATAAAAAATCGGTTTCTAATGCCGCAGTATATGCAGATCTCGATAATGATGGAGATCTTGACCTTGTAGTAAATAATTTAAATGAACCTGTTTCTGTTTATAAGAATAACCAGGAGGCTATTGAAAAGAACAATTTCATTAAAATTGATTTGAAGGGAGTAGGGTCCAATACATTTGGTCTGGGGGCTAAAATACTGACAACTGTGGATGAAGATCGGGAATTTTATCACGAAGCATACTACACCCGGGGGTATCTTTCCTCTGTTGAACCATCATTTACAATTGGTATTGGTGATGCAGCAAGAGTAAAAGCAGTTAAAGTGATTTGGCCGGATGGACGGGTTTCAGAGCTTAAGAATATTAATGCCAATCAAACTTTTACTATTAGACAAACAGATGCTGTAAGAGAGGTTGAGCAGCATTTTGAGCTCGAAAACCCGTTACTCACAGATGTAACATCACAGTCAGGTCTTGATTTTGAACATAAGGAGAATGATTATATAGATTTCCTCCATCACAGGCTTGTGCCATACCAATTATCCCGTTTAGGGGGTACATTAGCTATTGGGGATATTAATGGAGACAGAAATGACGATGTATTCTTTGGTGGGGCAGCAGGACAGTCCGGTCAATTATATTTAGGTAATGACGATGGGACTCTAACTAAAGTTGAGCAGCAGGCATGGGAGCAGGATTTAGCTCAAGAAGATGTTGCTGCACTGTTTTTTGATGCAAATGGTGATGGTCATCTTGATCTTTATGTGGTGAGTGGAGGAAATGAAAAACCAAAGGGATCCTCCTACTATCAGGACAGGCTATATATCAATGATGGGAGAGGTGAATTTGTAAAGGCAGAGCAAAGTCTTCCAAATACTATGTTTAGTGGAGGAGTCGTCACGGCAGCAGATTACGATAACGATGGAGATCTCGATCTGTTCATTGGTGGCCGCCATACCCCCCACAATTATCCTTTTATTCCAAAAAGTGTTTTGCTTAGGAACGACACCCAAGATGGTATTGTAAAATTTGTAGATACCAGAGAAAAAACAATTGAGAGCATAGGTATGGTTACTGATGCTGTATGGATAGACATTGACGATGATTCCTGGTTGGATTTAATTTTAGTGGGAGAATGGATGCCTGTAACAGTTTTAAAAAATAAAAACGGAAATTTCCAGAATATCACGGAGCAACTTGGCCTGGAGAAATCTTCCGGTTGGTGGAGTTCAATAGCGGCCGATGATTTTGACGGGGATGGAGATGTAGATTTCATTTTAGGTAATTCAGGTATTAATACGCAGTTTATGGCTTCAGAAGATGAACCAATGACTTACTATGTTCAGGACATCAATAAAGACGGAAAATTTGATCCAATTTTATCCTATTATATCCAAGGGGAGAGTTATCCTCTGCCAAGCCGGGATGAACTTTTGGGGCAGGTAAATTCCCTCCGGAAAGAATACACCACCTATGATACTTATGCAAAGGCAACCATGAAAAAGATCCTCAGAGCAGGAAATGTTTCCTCTTCCTCCATTTTGGAGATAAATAGCCTAAAATCTTCGTATATGGAAAATACTGGAAAAGGAAAATTTGAACTGTGGCCATTACCAGAAATGGCTCAATTGTCTATGATAAACGGTTTTGTCTTTGATGATTTTACCGGGGATGATTCAAAAAATATATTAGCTGCTGGAAATTTTTATCCCTATAAAGTGAGCCTTGGAAAATCTGATGCTTCATTTGGAACGCTCCTGAATTTCAAAGATAAAAAAATGAGCATTGATGAAAATAATGGAAAACTGTGGCTTACAGGTGATATTCGGGATATAGGAATTATGCAATTCAAAAATGGAGCAAAAAGAATTGTAGTTTCGCGAAATGATGATAAAGCTGGTATTTTTAGATATTCAAACTAGTGCAATTGGTTCTATAAACGTGATAGTATTCTACTGCTGTGGATTATAGGTATTTGCCATAGCGGATTCGGTATCGCTACAAATATTGTAAGTTTTCGCAAAATCTTTGCGTATTTAATTCTTTGTATGGTTGCAATTGCTCCAATCATTTATTTTTGAGAGATATTCTATACAATCTTGGTCGGTTTTGAAGTGTTTAGCAAACTCTATGATGTTTTGATCTTTGAAAATTTCCGTTTTTCCTTTGTTTTATAGTCTTTAAAGATATGAAATTAAATACCGACCTTTATCATTTGATTCTGAGATTTTTTGATGAAAATTGGTTTTAATCCCGATGTGTATTTTAATAAGAAAAGTGCAATTTTGGTTTGGACGAGATTTAATTAGGGTATTTATTACGCGATTTGAATGTTTATCTGTATATTTTTTCTTCGAATTGTAGTAATCTGATTAAGATTATTGTGTTCAAAGGGTGTGTTTAAAAATAGAAATCTGGAAAATCTAGATGATTCATTAAAAGTATAAGATGATAAAATTAGGATCAGATTAAAAAATCATCTATTCAAGAATAGGTTTTCAGTTTAACTCCAGAAACATTTATAGTTTGCACTCTGTTCAAATTATGTGTAATTTATTTATTTTGCATAATTTGACCTTTTATCGACATTATTATAATATATGTGCAATCCTTTTATTAGTAATTTAATATTTATTGTGAAAATTTATTATTGCAAATATTCACATAAGCCTTTATAATCTTCTACTTTATAAGAAGTATAGAAATTTTATTTAATCAGAATATAGGGCCTAAAAATTGAATTGAGGCATTCTGTCCACAAATTTTAACAAAAAAACATGAAAATAAAATGCATAAAATTTTGTTAATTGAAATAAAAACGTATTATTTACATTTATTAAAATGTTTCTTGGGTAGAAATTAAAAAAATTAGCCCTTAACAAAAAAAAATTATTAATATGAAAAAAATCAGACCAAAATTTAAGTTATTTTTCTTGGGCTTACTTTTATTGTACAGTGGACTTTTTCAGATGGATGCTCAAACAACATCAAACATTAATGGAAAAGTTATATCGGAAAATGATAAAATGCCTTTACCTGGGGTAACTGTGATGGTTCAGGGAACCAGTAATGGTGTAGTTACCAATTTTGACGGTAATTATGAAATACAAATTTCTAAAAGTGATGCTATTTTGGAATTTTCCTTTGTAGGTTTTAAGACTCAAGTTGTTCCCGTAAATAACCAAACAACTATAAATATCAACTTACAAGATGATATGGCAAGCCTAGATGAGGTAATTGTTGTAGGGTATGGTACTCAAGCAAAAAAGGACATTACAGGGTCTATTTCTACTGTTGCTGGGGATGAAATCACTGAAAGGAGTGTAAGCAATGTTACTAATGCCCTTCAAGGTGCGGTAGCAGGTGTCACCGTCACCAGAAACTCCTCCACTCCTGGAGCCAGTAGTTCTGTGCAAATAAGGGGTGTGACTACTCTAGAGGGTTCTTCTTCCCCTTTGATTTTAGTCGATGATGTTCCAGTTGAAAGTATGGATGATGTGAATCCAGATCAAATTGAATCCATTTCGGTTCTCAAAGATGCAGCATCGGCAGCTATTTACGGATCAAGGGCTGCTGCGGGTGTTATAATCATTACTACCAAGCGGGCTAAGAGCGGTGTTTTTAACGTAGGATATAGAGGGGAACAAATAATGCATAGACCTACGGAAATGAGAAGTAATGTAGGGGTTTTAAGATGGATGGAAATGGACAACGAAAAATCGTGGAATGATAATGGAAATACTGAAAATGAATTTCCAGTACATTCTGAAGAACGAATTAATAATTATTTGACCAATAATTCCGAAAATCCAGATCAATATCCAATTACAGATTGGGCTGACCGTATAATCAACGATTATTCATTAGGGACTAGGCATAATATAACTTTAAGTGGAGGGTCTGAAAAAGTTAAGACAATTGGTTCTTTTGGCTATGAGAAACAAACAGCTCTCTATGACCATAAAGATTGGAAAAGATACACCGCCAGGATTAACAATGATATAAATTTCAATGAAAAGTTTGGAGCCATTTTTGACGTTTCCTTCGCTTCTAAAGAAGATGATTCTCCAATAATTGATCCTACCGGTAGGGCCTTTGAGTCAGCACCTATTTATGCCGCTACCTGGTCAGATGGAAGAATAGCTGGAGGTAAAACCGGTGACAATGCATATGCACGTTTATACGAAGGCGGCTTTACTGAGGATCAGCGTTACGAGCTATTTGGAAGGATTGGATTGTTTTACAAGCCTATTGATGATTTGAAAATATCTGTCAATCTTTCCCCAAGATTTGATTTCTCAAGATACAAGCGATTTAATAAAACTGTTCCTTACTGGGATTTTGATGATCCAGAAATGACAGGAACTCCTAGTTATATAAATGGGCATGAGCTCAATCAAACCAGTTTGATTGAGCGTAGAAATTTTTACAATACCCTTACAACACAGGCACTTGTGAATTACGACAAATCTTTTGGTGTACATAATATTACTGGACTTTTAGGTTTTGAAGAATATTCTTCGGATAACGAGACAGTGGGAGTTGAAGGCAGGGAATTCGTTTCAACAGAATACCCTTATTTAAATCAAGCTCCTGTGGGTAAAATATACAATAGTGGTACTGCTTTTTCTGAATTGGCATATTCTTCATATTTCGGAAGATTCACCTATAATTATAACGAAAAATATTACTTACAAGGCAACTTAAGGAGGGATGCTTCCTCAAGGTTTGGCTCAGAATTTAGATGGGGTACTTTTCCATCCGTTTCCTTAGGTTGGGTAGCATCTAACGAAAACTTTTTTCAATCCTTTGATTCCCCTATTTCTTTTTTGAAATTAAGGGCTTCCTATGGAGAATTAGGAAATGACAGACTTGGAAATTATTTGTATTTGTCTGTTTTGTCATTTGAGAATGCCTTATTTATGGACGGATCAACTGTTGTGGCAGAGCGAGCTGCTGCACAAAGATCTTTAGCAACCCAGGATATTACCTGGGAAACAACTGCTTCGTATAATATAGGTTTTGATTTGACCTTGTTTGATTATCGCCTTTCTTTAACTGGTGATTTTTATAATAAGGAAACCACAAATATGCTACTTGCTTTGAGTATTCCCGATTTTAGCGGTTATGAAGATCCTATGTCCAATGTGGGAAGCATGAATACCAAAGGTTGGGAACTGGAGACTGCATGGGCAGATAAAATAGGTGATCTATCTTATTCGGCTTCATTCAACATGTTTGATTCCAAATCAATAATTGGTGATATTGAAGGAAAGCGTATAATTGGTGATCGTACAATTTCTCAAGAAGGAGATGAATTTAGTGCGTGGTACGGTTATAAATCAGACGGGATTTTCCAAACTCGGGAAGAAGTTGATAGTTCGCCTGCCACTAGTAGTACCGTTAGTCCTGGTGATGTGAAATATGTGGATGTTAGCGGGCCTGATGGAGAACCTGATGGTGTAATTAACGAGCTGGATAGGACTCTTCTTGGAGGTTCGCCCTTGCCAAGGTACCAATATGGTGGAAGGTTCAATTTTGGTTTCAAAGGATTCGATTTAAGTGCGTCTTTTCAGGGGGTAGGAAAACAGAAAGCTTATATAAGGGAGAGTGATGCAAGGCCTCTTAGGGAAAGTTGGATGTCAGCTCCTTCTATTTTAGAAGGAAATTACTGGAGCCAATATAATACACCTGATGAGAATGAAAATGCACGTTACCCGCGTTTATCAGAAACTTCTGTAAGTAATAACTATAGGTTTTCAGATTTTTGGTTGATTGACGGCTCATATTTTAGGTTAAAAAATATAACTATAGGTTATACTCTGAAATCTAGTGGAATGGAAAGAATGGGTCTTTCAAGCTTACGTTTTTATTTGACAGGTAATGATTTATTCTCTATTGATAATTTTCCGGAAGGGATAGATCCTGAATTTGGTGGAGGCTATTTGATTACTGAATCTTATTTAGTGGGTGTTAATGTTCGACTTTAAAAAATTTTAATTATGAAAAAATATCTAATAAAAACTGTTTTAGCGATATCCATTTTAATTGGTAGTTATTCCTGTACTGAACTGGATTTGATCCAGGAAGATGCGGCTAGCTCGAGTACGTGGTATACAACCCCGGACCATTTTAGACAATCAGTCAATGAATTATACAGAGTGGATTTCTGGTTAGAGGACAAATCTTCGAATGGGATGTCAGATAATTTTCAAAGAAGGGATGCTTTAGATGCCATTAAAGCCGGTACTTTATCTTCGGAAGATGATAGGGCTGCGAATAACTGGTCTTTAATGTATAGAGCCATAACCAGGGCAAATGTTGTTGCTGAAGCATTAGCTAATCAGGATGGTGTGTTAACTGAAACAATGGCCAATTCTTTAAGGGCAGAAGTTAATTTTTCGAGAGCCTCATATTGGTCATATCTCATTACCCATTTTGGAGACGTTCCTTTTTATGAAGGTGAATTGACCATAGATGAATCTTTTGAATTACCACGGACTAATAAAACAGAAATTCTTCAGAAAATTTATGAATTTTATGATGATGCATCGCAAAATTTGCCTGAAACTTATTCGGGAATCCAACGTGCTACTAAAGGTGCAGCATATGCCTTAAAGGCTAGAACGGCTATTTATATGGGAGATTATGAAACAGCAGCTGATGCTGCAAAGGCGGCAATAGATCTTGAAGTTTATGAGCTACATCCAAATTATGGGGATTTATTTCTTCCTTCTACTAAAAATTCACCGGAAATTATTTTTCAAATTCCAAGAAGTATTGATTTAAATGAAACCTTAGGAGGAGTCCAGGATCATTTACCCAGAAATGTTGGAGGATGGGCAGCAAGAACTCCTACCTGGGAATTACTTGGATCATATGAGATGGTAGACGGTCTTCCAATAGATGAATCTCCCTTGTTCGATCCAAAAAATCCTTTTAAAAACAGGGATCCCAGATTGGCCGAAACAATTGTTCCTTTTGGATCTCAGGAAGATGGAGATGGTTTGCAACCAGACTCTGGTTCAAGGTTTCTCGGGTATGAATATAATCCCCATCCAGAGCATAAAGAAGTAACTAATTATTTCACAGGAGATTTAACAAGAAATAATGACACTAGATCTGTTGGTCCTTTTGCTTCATTTACTGGTTTATTGTGGAAAAAAGGAATTAACGAGGAATGGGTAGGTAACAGGGCGGATCCTAACAAAATAATTATACGTTATGCGGATGTTTTGTTGATGTATTCTGAAGCTAAAATCGAATTAAATGAAATTGATGAAAGCGTTCTTGCTGCCCTTAATAAGGTTAGGGATAGGGCATACGCAAACTCAGCCCATGAGAATCCTGCTGTAACAACAACAGATCAGGACGAATTGCGTCTCAAAATTAGAAATGAAAGACGATCAGAATTTGCATTTGAAGGATTAAGATACATGGACCTTATACGATGGAAATTAGCTGAGGAAGCACTCACAGGATTTACTTACGGTTTAGCCAGTGTTTCTTCCAATCCCGATGTTGATGCGTCTCCTACAGGTGATTTAATTGATAATGTTGTGGGCCCAAATTTATGGTTTTGGGGTATGGTACCCGATATAGACGAAAATGGACTACCTCGATTTGATCATTTGGTGAACGCTAATATGGCGAGAGTTTTAAATAAAATTAGTTTTCCTGAAAGGCAATATTTATGGCCAATTCCTGGAAATGAGATTTTGTTGAATAGTAACTTAACACAGAATCCCGGATATTAATACTATTTCAGAATGAAAAAGGTGAGTATTTTCGACTTTACCTTTTTTGTATTTTCCAATCCAACGAATATAGTGGGGAATAAATGAACAAGTTGCTCAACTTTGAATAAATATTCGTAAAGAACGTGTTGTTTTTTTAACAGATGTATGGTATTACATAATATCATTCAAAATGAAATCCTATCAAAATTAAAACCAATGATCAAGAAATTTTTATTTGTTTCGTTTTTTGTCGCTTTAGGTAGTTGCGTTTCCAACACAACAAAAGAGAAAGAAGCTTCTTATAAGCAATTTAGTGGGATTTATCCCCACCTTGCCTACTACAATGACGAAGGCGAAGCCGGAACGGGTGCAGTCGTCCCTTGGGCTAACCGGCTTTGGGTAATTACCTATGGTCCTCATTTGCCATTCGGTTCATCGGATAAATTATATGAAATAACACCTGAACTGAAACAAATTGTGAGACCTGAAAGTATAGGCGGAACCGCTGCCAATCGAATGATTCATAAAGAAAGCAACCAATTATTTATTGGTCCTTATGCAATTGATGAGGAACGGAATGTTCGGGCAATACCTTATTCGCAAATGCCTGGTCGTCTTACAGGCAATGCCCGTCATTTAAAGGATCCTAAGGGGAAAATTTATTACGCTACCATGGAGGAAGGCTTTTATGAAGTTGATGTACAAACTCTGGAACCCACAATGCTATTCAAAGATGGTAATGTGGACCGAAAAGAGGGTGAAATGCTTCAACATTCAGAATTGTTGCCCGGAGCACATGGCAAAGGTCTTTATTCGGGACAAGGTGTGCTGGTCTATTCTAATAATGGAGAAGCTAATGAGCGGGCACTTAAGGAATTTGATATCGAGGCTGGAGCTTTGGCTGAATGGGATGGAGAATCCTGGGAAGTGATTCGTCGAAATCAATTTGTGGAAGTCACTGGTCCAGGCGGAATTTATGGTAATTCCAATCCTGAAACGGATCCGATTTGGGCCACGGGCTGGGATCATAAATCGGTGCTTTTAGGTGTTCGGAATCCTGAAACAGGTTGGAATTTCTATCGTTTGCCTAAAGCGAGTCACAGTTATGATGGTGCACATGGCTGGAACACCGAATGGCCAAGAATTCGCGATATTGGTACGGAAACAAATGCAGATTACCTTATGACCATGCACGGCATGTTCTGGCATTTTCCTGAAAAATTTACTTCTACTCACTCGGCAGGAATACGCCCGCGTTCCGCATATTTAAAAGTGATTGGGGATTTCGCTCGCTGGAACGATCAACTTGTTTTTGGAGCTGATGATTCAGCTCAGAAAGAATTCCTTAATGTCCGAAGTATAAAAGGGGATATCGAAGGCCCTGGCCAATCCAACTCCAATTTATGGTTTACATCATTGGAAAAACCTGATGAATTAGGACCAAACACTGCAGAAGGGTCAGTTTGGATTAGTGAAGAAATAGAAGCAGGTGATGTATCTGAACCTTTCCTTTTTGCAGGATGGGATAATCGTGCTGCCTGGATAAAAAATGAAGGGGAAAAAGTTGTTGATTTTACTTTTGAAATTGATAAAACTGGAGATAACAATTGGAAAATTTTGAAAACAATAAAGGTAGAGGCAGATTCTTCTACGCACGTTCCTTTTGGAGAGGATGAAAATGGAGAATGGGTAAGAGTTACTGTGAATGAGGATTCTAAGGTAACCGTGCATTTCTCATATTCTCAAAATGATTTACGTGGAAATACACCAGATCCAATGTTTGCCGGTTTGTCCCATGTTTCTACAAATGAAACCCGTGCCGGGTTACTCATGGGGTTGGGCAATGACCGCCGGAAATTAGGTGTTTTGGCTGGTACAACTTCGAATGAGAAGTTTACAGAAACTGGATATTATGAGTTGGACTCGCTGATGAATTTTAAGAAAAAGGATGATGCAGAAACAGCCGATTTTATTCGTGAGAAATTTGCAATACCTGACGAGGTGGTAACTTTTGATGAAGCTTCTGTTTTAATTATTGATGATTTAGGTCGTCGTTGGAGGCTTCCAAAAGGAGATGCTAAATATTCTGAACTTACCGATAAAGCTTTATTACGCATAGATCGTGAAGTTGCTACCGAACGTGATTTGTTAAACTTGTCAGGGACATTCTATGAACTTCCCGCAGAAAATGCAGATGGTTTTGCTAAAATTCGTCCAATAACATCGCACAATTTTCGTATCCACGATTATGCGTCGTACCGTGGAATGCTCATTCTGACAGGAATTGATTTGGAAGCTGTTGAAGATAATTCTCATATTATAATTTCCGAAGATGGTAATGCAGCTGTTTGGGCTGGTGTAATTGATGATCTTTGGGAAATGGGGAAACCAGTTGGGGAAGGTGGACCGTGGAAAAATTCTGAAGTTAAAGTCGCTGAAGCATCTGATCCCTATCTGATTGGTTTTTACGATCAACGTAGTTTATCGCTTTCTCACGATTCACAAGAGACGGTTAATTTCACAATTGAAGTGGAACCAATTGGTCATGGACCCTGGATGATTTACAAAAATGTAAAAGTAAAACCCGGCGAAACTCATGAATATATTTTTCCCGACACCTTTCAATCACGTTGGATACGATTTGTTGCTGATAAAGATTGTAAAGCAACAGCTTGGTTAAGCTATGAATAATTGTAATATATTGGCTTTATGAAAACGCTTCTTTTTAAGAAAAAATACATTTAAGGGCGGCTCTAAAAACTCATCAATTTGCATAACTGCTTGAAATTAGTTAGCTTGTGGCCATGAAGTAGTTTAAATGAGAACGTGTCATAAATCGACAATCAATTTAAATATGAAGTGTTGAAACACAATGTATTAAAACATTAAAACAATTAATATGGAAACTAGATTAAAATTCAAAAAATTTGACAATAATACTTGGAATTATAATTTACAGTTTTTAGAAATTCCCTTAAATAAAAAAGATGAAAAATGCTAAGAAATATGTTTCCTGTTTAATCTTGATTCTCTCAATTTATACGGGATTTTCGCAAGGTTTACTAATAGAAGCAGAAAGTTTTGATGTAAAAGGCGGTTGGGTTGTTGACCCACAATTTGTGGAACAAATGGGATCGCCATATCTGATGGCGCATGGAATGGGTGTGCCTGTGGAAAACGCAATGACGCGCGTTCAATTTAAGGAGAAAGGAGCATACAATGTTTGGATCCGCACAAAAAATTGGGTTCCGGGAAACTGGGATGCTCCGGGTAGATTTCAAGTAAAAGTCAATAATAAAATCCTTAAAAATGTTATGGGTACCACTCCCGAATGGGGTTGGGAAAATGCAGGGAAAGTAGATATTGATCAAGATGAAATTAAGCTTGAGCTTGTGGATTTAACAGGTTTTAACGGCAGGGCTGATGCCATTTATTTTAGTATGGAAGATAACCCGCCACCATCTTCTGCTGAAAAATTACTGGAATGGAGAACCACAGTTCTTAATAAATCAGAGTCTCCTACCAATATAAGAAAATTTGATTTGGTCGTTGTGGGTGGTGGTATTGCTGGATGTGCAGCGGCTGTAGCTGCTGCTGAACAGGGACTAAAAGTTGCTTTAATTCATGATAGGCCCGTTTTGGGAGGTAATGCAAGCAGCGAAATTCGTGTCCATACATTAGGTATCTACGGTAATTTTGAACGAATTCTAAAGAATTTAGATACAAAGCATTATCCAAATGGTAATCCCGAAGCAAAAATCGATCAGCAGAAAAGAGATACCTATATGAAAAACATAGAAAATATCGATCTTTTTCTAAATTGGAGGGCTTTTGATGCCGTAGCAGAAGAAAACACAATAAAATATGTAGATGCGCGTCATACTTCAACCGGAGAGGAAGTGAGATTTGAAGCACCCCTTTTTGTAGATTCTACCGGAGATGGATGGATTGGATTTTGGGCTGGTGCTGAATTTTCTTATGGTAGAGAAAGTGTTAATGAATACGGGGAGTCCTGGGACAAATGGGGGGAATTATGGAGTCCAGAGGAACCGGATAATGCGGTAATGGGATCTTCTGTTTTGTGGCGCACAAAGGAAACAAAAATTGGCAAAACATTCCCTGATGTGCCTTGGGCATTACCTGTTACCAAAGGTCATGCCGCTGAGAATGGCGAATGGTATTGGGAGTTTAGTAGAAACGATTTACATCAAATACATGATGCTGAAGAAATTAGGGATCATATGTTAAAGGCTATTTATGGTTCTTTTTCCAATGCCAAAAAGAAAAAGGAGAATGAAAAATTAGAATTGGAATGGGTTTCTTATTTGGTTGGCAAACGTGAATCAAGAAGATTGGTTGGGGATTACATTTATACCTTTAAAGACATCAAGGAGAGCCGTAATTTTCGCGATGCTGTTGTAATGGAGGATAGAGAAGTGGATGTTCATTTTCAGGAAGTTTTGACTGATGAGGGAATGCCAGATTTTCTTTCCAAAGCCTTGTTCTATGAAACGGACAGATACTATATACCATATAGAAGTTTTTATTCAAAGAACATCGATAATCTTTTTATGGCAGGAAGGGATTTTAGCGCTTCTCATATTGGTTTAGGTGGCCCTCGTGTAATGAATACAACCGGTCAAATGGGTGCTGCTGTGGGTTTTGCGGCTGCGATTTGTCATGAACATGAGGTGAAGCCAAGAACAGTTTATACGGATTATCTCAAGGAATATTTGGATCTCATTGAATCTCAAAAAAACGGTTATATGATTCTTAGGAAATCCCAAAAATGAAAGTAACATTTAAGATAATAATCTTTTTTTTATATTCTCAAATTTCTATTTCCCAAATTATCCCTTTCCAAATTGGAAAGCATGAACAAGAAAAAATTTTTGATAGGAAACCTGATTATTTCAAGATGGATTGGGAAAAAGAAACACATTTAAAATCTGAACAAATTCAAATAGATAGCGATTCGTTAGACCTTCAGAATATCGATTTTCTAACTGACGCCCGAGATCATCCTTTTTTGTATAGCGTTAAAATTTCAACACCAGTCTGTGCAGATGGTGAGTGCCGGCTCATGGATATTCGTTTTTATTGGGATTTACTGGGTAATTACGCGGGCTTTGACAAAATTGAGAATCTGCCATTAACAAAGTATGAACATGAGGAATTTTCGGATGCTGATTATTTAAAACTGCACCAACTACTCCAGGACAAAAATTCCATTTTGGGAGAAAGATCTATAGATGAATTAGTGGAAGAACCTGCCGAATCGTCTCTTCCGGAAGGAGTAGATGCTCTTTCAGGAGCTACAATAGCCGAAGTTAAAGGTTCTACTATAGAAGGGGCGCTTTATTCGAGCCACGTGGCTTGGCGATTGGCTAATGGTGATATACGGGAAAAACTTAAGGAACATACAGTCTCGATGCTTAACGAGGAGCTTTTACACGATTTGCTGTACAGTGATAATGGCGATTATCAATTTTTTGCATTGAAGAATTTTGATGATAACATGTACAGAAAAGAATATAATCGTGTTTCCGAAATTTTTAGGAGTAGTATTCCTTTAACAAGAAAATACATAATAAAAAACCTTCCTGATTTTTTTTGGGATGAGGAAGAACTACAGTATAAATTATGGGAATATTTTCCAGAAGTAGATTTGGGTACCCGTAGTCTTTTATTAGATCATCTTGAATGTGCGACGCAATCAGCAATAGAGATAATATCCGAAAGACTAGAGGTTTTAACTCAAAATCAGTTAAAGATTTATCTGGAATTTTTAAAGCAAAATAAAAAAATGGTTGATCCAGAAGTTGTAGAAAATTTGAAAAAGACCGCTATTTCAAATGAGTATGCTTATTCATATTTGGTTCAGAAGTTTTTGATAGCTACTAATGGATATTAAGCCGATAAAACTGAGATAGAAATGAAAATTTGGACTAAGGAATATAGAAAAAATAAGAAAAGAATGATTGTTTGCAGTCAGGAAGGTCGATTAAATTAAAAACGCCAAAAACAATATTATGAAAATACCTGTTTACCTGTTTTTTATCTCCTTATCTCTCCTCTCCTGTAAAACCAGGGAAACTACTAAGGAAACAAATACCTATAGCCTGTTTAACGGAAATGACTTGTCAGGATGGCACGTGGATGTGCCCGATATGGATGATAATCCGCAGGAGATTAACCCCTTTATTGTTCGCGATGGGATGCTTGTAAGCTTGGGTGAACCTCGGGGTCATCTTATCACAGATAATGTCTATGAAAATTATAAACTGGATGTAGAATACCGGTTTTCAGGTGAACCAGGAAATTGCGGTGTACTCGTTCATGCTTCCACCCCCCGAGCTTTGTATAGTATGTTTCCAAAATCAATTGAAGTGCAAATGGAGCATGGGAATGCAGGTGACTTTTGGTTGATAGTAGAAGATATCGAAGTGCCTAATATGGAAACCCGGCGCGGCCCTAAAGAAAATTGGGGTATAACTGAAGGTAAGGAACGTAGAATAAAGAATTTAACTGATGATTCTGAAAATCCCCTGGGAGAATGGAATAATATGGTCATTGAATGTCGCGGCGATACAATCAAGGTGTGGGTAAATGGAGATCTTGTTAATTATGGTTATAACGCTACAGTACAAAAAGGCAGGATTGCAATACAGGCAGAAGGATCAGAAGTGGAATTTAGAAAGATTGAACTGGCTAATCTGTAAAAAAAGATGTAGTTCAAAAAAATTAATGAATTTGAAAAGGATGAAAAATAAAACTGGATTTTTAAGTGCCTTGTTTTTGTTTGGTATCGCTTTAGGTTATTCTCAGGAAGAGCCTAAAGATTTTATCCAGGAAATTGCAGGATCGGATTTGCAAATAGATATGATAGCCATTCCTGAAGGAGTATTTATCATGGGAAGTCCAGAAAATGAAGAAAACCGGCATATTGATGAAGGCCCGATGCATAAAGTGGAGGTGGATGCCTTCTGGATGTCGAAATATGAGATCACCTGGGACTTGTACAATTTGTTCGTGAATCGTGCTATAGATAAAATTCATGATAGTAAAAAAGCTTCTGACGTGGTCATTGAAATTGATGCCATTTCGGGGGCTACCGCACCTTATGTAGATATGAGCTTGGGTATGGGCACGGGTTCCGGTTTACCGGTAGGCAATG
>Ga0307486_1001427_pt1 | contig 18433 bp, 12 predicted proteins | sample CBIW02metaG_FD_203663 | JGI IMG/M metagenome (GOLD analysis project Ga0307486, IMG submission 203663) | Sea-ice brine microbial communities from Beaufort Sea near Barrow, Alaska, United States - CBIW 0.2 | ecosystem: Environmental > Aquatic > Marine > Coastal | place: USA: Alaska | collected...
TTGCGCAGGGCTTCGGCTCGCTGGGCCTCATGACGTCCGTGCTGATGACGCCGGACGGCCAGACCGTCGAGGCGGAGGCCGCACACGGGACCGTGACTCGCCACTTCCGCCAACACCAGGCCGGCAAGCCCACCTCCACTAACCCCATCGCGTCGATCTTCGCGTGGACCGGCGGCCTGAGGCACCGCGGCAAGCTCGACGAAACTCCTGCCGTCACGGAGTTCGCCGAGACCCTTGAGGACGTGGTCATCAAGACCGTGGAGAGCGGCAAGATGACCAAGGACCTCGCGTTGCTCGTTGGACCCGAGCAGGAGTTCCTGACCACCGAAGACTTTCTCGCGGCGTTGGATACGAACCTCGCCGCCCGCCTCGCCTAGGAGATACGTATATGTCGAACGCTGTGAATGTCCCCGCTGTGAATGTGACCGTCACCGGAGCGGCGGGCCAGATTGGCTACGCGCTGCTCTTCCGCATCGCGTCGGGCCAACTGCTGGGACCCGATGTGCGCGTCAACCTCAATCTGCTGGAGATTCCTCAGGGCGTCAAGGCAGCCGAGGGCACCGCGATGGAGCTGCAGGACTGCGCGTTCCCGCTGCTGGGCGACATCAACATCTACGACAACCCTGCCGCTGGTTTTGAGGGTGCGAACATTGGAATGCTGGTGGGCGCACGCCCCCGCGGGCCGGGCATGGAGCGTAGCGACCTGCTCGCGGCGAACGGTGGCATCTTTGGTCCGCAGGGCAAGGCCATCAACGATGGCGCTGCTGACGACGTGCGAATTCTGGTGGTGGGTAACCCCGCCAACACCAACGCACTGATCGCCTCCGCGAATGCTCCTGACGTACCGGCGGAGCGATTTAACGCGATGATGCGCCTTGACCACAACCGTGCGCTGGCGCAGCTGGCGGAGAAGTCCGGAGTGGCAGTGCGCGACGTCAAGAACGTCACGGTGTGGGGCAACCACTCCGCCACCCAGTACCCGGACATCGCTCACGCTGTGATTGGCGGACGCTCGGCCGTTGACGTCATTGGTGACGAGACGTGGGTACGCGACACGTTCGTGCCGACCGTTGCCAAGCGTGGCGCCGCGATTATTGACGCACGTGGTGCATCGTCCGCGGCCTCGGCCGCGAATGCTGCGATCGAGCACGTCAACAATTGGGTCAACGGCACTCCTGATGGCGAGTGGACCTCGGTGGCGACACCGTCTGACGGGTCTTACGGTGTTCCCGAGGGCCTGGTCTGCTCGTTCCCCGCGAAGTCCGTTGGCGGCAAGTGGGAGATCGTTCAGGGACTGTCGATCGACGACTACGCGCGCGGGAAGATCGACGCTTCTGGGGCTGAGCTGGTTGAAGAGCGCGATGCGGTGAAGGAACTCGGGCTGCTTTAGGGGCAGCCCACTATTTGCTAGCGTCCAATTTGTCAGTGGCGCAGGTTAAAGGGGATACATTGGAACACGAGTTGCTGCGGACTGCGCAGAGTTCTGTGGTGCCGCTGAGCAATAAATTGCACCTGGGCATCGTGGGAAAAGTGGTCAAGCGGTTCCATCGCTTGCGCTTTCAGCGGAGCGAGGCGGGAGCGCTCGCGCGGCTCAAAGGCTTTGAGGCGATATGGCTCACTAATCAGTGGCTCGTTTCTCGAGTCTCTGGAGCGCCTGGCGAAGCGGAGCTCAACGCACACAACTATCAGGTCGTGCGAGAGGCACTTGAAGCCAAGGGAGTGACTCACGCGCTTGTCTCCCGGCACCCCATGCGCAGACATGTCCTGGCAATTCCGGAAACTCAGTGGAACAAAGCGCTCGAAGCACTCGCCGATTGTGCTAAAAACACAGCTCTTTATGGTGCTTTGCCGGTTCGGCAGCGCGGCAGCGAAAGTCTCCGCGACTCCGTATTCGCAGGAGGTCGTGACTTTGCGTCTCGAGCTGGCGGGCTCAAGAGTTTGGCTGTGTTTACTGTGGGTCGCAGTTCCCCGAAGGAAAGAGTCTTGGCGGGACGCTACGCGTGCGTATTGCAAAAATGGAGCGAACGCGAAGACGGACAAGCCTGGCTTGCGCCGGCTGGCAACGAGACCGCGGTCTATGTAGGGCATGACGCCTTTGACCATCTCGTGGACACCACAGATATTTTTGGAGGCAGAGAATCTCGCTTTGAGCGTTCCTCCGAGCCTTACCAAGGACGTGTCAATTTTCCGATCGACCTCGTGTATCTCTGGGTTGATGGGAACGATCCAGAGTGGCTCAAGAGTCGAGAAGCCTATTCAGACGGCGACGGCCCCGCCGTGGATGGTGATGGTGCGTGGCTCTTCCGTGACCGCAACGAACTCCTCTATTCTCTTCGCTCCGTAGCGAAGTATGCCCCGTGGGTTCGCCACATTCACCTTCTTACGGCTGGGCAAACGCCACGGTGGCTGAACACGGAGTTCGAGGGAATTACGCTCCACAGCCATGCGGACGTGTTCTCTGATCCTGAAGCGCTACCGACGTTCAACTCACACGCGATAGGGACCCAGGTACACCGCATTCCGGGGCTGAGCGAACACTACTTGGTCATGAACGACGATGTTTTGTTCGGGGCTACAGTCGAACCCGAGCAATTCTTTACCCCTACAGGCCAGGTGCGAATTAAGCGTTCCACGATTCACGCTCCGCTCGCAGACCGGGCGGTCATGAACACCATCGAGAACGCACGCCTCAACTCGGCAGAGTTGATCCAAGGCCACTACGGCGTCCTGCCCACTCAACTATTCGGTCACACGCCGGTTCCCCAGATCAAGAGTTTCGCTGAGGAGTTGGAGAACCAGTTCCCAGACGCCTACGCGAGCACCGCGCGGAGTCGCTTTCGCAGTAGTACTGACTTCGAGACCAACTCTTGGCTTCAGTTGAACGCGCTTGAGCTCTCAGGCAGGGCAACACCCTCGTACCTGGGTTATGGCTATTTTTATCTCAACCAGACCAGCGCGCGCTTGAAGCTTGAACGAGCACTGCATGGCAACCGGACCCACATCATTTGCCTCAACGACGGCCCCAATACTGACGGCATTGATTACGAAGCCTGGCTTGACGAGATACTTAGTTCCGCGTACCCGGAACCATCGCCGTATGAAGGTAATGCGCCTGTCTAAGCCCTTATCGACGGAGCGTCTTAGTGGTGCCTCTCGATTTACAGCTTGTCCACCATCAGGTGTTCGATGCAATCGCGCCGCGCACCCCTTTACAGATAGGGTTGGCCAGATGAAAGTGATTAGCGTTGTTGGCGCGCGGCCACAGTTCGTGAAGTTGGCTCCGGTTGCGGAATCTATGAGTGCAGCGGGTGTGGACCACAAAATCATCCACACTGGGCAACATTACGACGCGGACATGTCGGATGTATTTTTCAGTGAGCTACGCATCCCTAGTCCTGATGTTCACCTTGGGGTAGGTTCGGCATCCCACGGTGATCAGACGGCATCGATGTTGTCGGGTTTGGCGCGTATGTTTGAAGAACTACGACCCGATTGGGTCCTCGTCTACGGAGATACAAATTCGACCTTGGCTGCCACCTTAGCGGCAGTCAAACTCCACACAAGAGTCGCACACTTGGAGGCCGGGTTAAGGTCGTTCAACCGGAGGATGCCCGAAGAGCACAACCGCGTCCTCACTGATCATGCGGCGGATTTGCTGCTTGCCCCTACCAAGGTAGCCAAGGACCACTTAGCGGCTGAAGGGCTTGCTTCGCGTACCCGGGTAGTGGGCGATGTGATGGTCGACGTTTGCTACCGAGTGCGAGATAGCGTGCTCTCGCAAAACAAGAGCCTGGTTAGAGATCCATATATCGTCTCGACCATTCACCGCGCGGACAACACAGACAGTCCGAGCGTTTTGAGCGCGATTGTCGACGCACTGGCCGATTCGCCTACGACCGTTCGTCTTATCGCTCATCCTAGACTGCGGGCTTCTGCTGAACGTTTTGGAATTGCTCTCGAGCGAGGCTCAATCGTGCTTGAGTCACCGCTCGGATATCCAGAAATGGTGGCCGCCGTCATGGGGGCTAGCCACGTAGTGACTGACTCAGGGGGTCTTCAAAAGGAAGCCTATCTACTGGGCACGCCCTGTACTACGCTAAGGACTGAGACTGAATGGGTAGAGACGTTGCACGGTGGTTGGAACATGCTCTTAACAGATCCTTCCGATCTGAGTAAAGCGTTGGACCGCCCTGCTCCTACCGAGGAGCGTTGGCATCCTTACGGCTCCGGAGATGCCTCGGAAAAGGCCGTCTCCGCACTATTCGAGTGTGAGTAAACATCATCACGGCGCGTCAGGGCGCCCTCTAGACGTAGACTGTTCTGTCTCTGGCGAGGTGCCCGAAGCAGTCAAATAACGAGCAATATGTCACGGTGGGGGCCGGTTGAGTAACTCGCTGTGGTGTGACAAGGCCCGGCACATCAGTTAGGGCGACGGTAGAGGAGTGAAGGGGATGTCGGTGATAGACAGGGCTACGCCGGGTAAGAGACGAAGAGTTGTGATGTTAGTCGTATCCAACTTTCCGAGAGACAACAGGGTGCACAAGAGCGCACGATCCGTAGCAAAACTTGGGCACAAGGTTACGGTCGTTTGGACTCATCCGACGCTAAAGCGCCGAGTTGTAACTGAACACGGTACCTTCAGGAGCATTGGTGTGCCTCTGGATTACTCGAACCGTAGACGGGTATCTCAAGAGATATCAGCTCGCAAGCCTAGAACCATACCGATCCTGAGTGCCGAAGGAGGTTGGCCATGGCTTCGGATCTTCGCACACTCGACTGTTGGCCTGATTAATCGGCGAGTTGTCGATTTGCACCGGAGGCGTCTCTCTGGCTCTAAGAATGCTCGAGCCTTGCATCGCGCCACTGTCAAAGATATCCACGATGCGCTGTTGCCAGAGATATTTGCAAACAACCCCGAGATATTACACGTCCAGGACATTCAGCCGTTGACCGTTGCATTCGTTGCTCGACTTGCCTACCGCGAATCAGTGGGCAACCCGTTGAGAGTTATCTATGACGCTCACGAGTATGTGGCGGGGCAAGTGACATCCGGAGCGCACTCGGCATCGTTATGGGAAGCCGACCAGCGAAAGTGCATAAAGGAGGTAGATAGTGTATCCACGGTTTGTGATCCAATTGCGGAGAAGCTATGTGCAGACTACTCATTGAACGTACAGCCGTTGACGATACTGAATGTGCCAGACCTGCAGTTGGCTGGAGAAGTGAAAACAGTACGAGAGGTGTGCGGTCTCGCTAATGATGTCCAGTTGGTTGTTTACAGTGGTTCGATTGCACCGCAGAGGGGTGTGGCGACTGTTATTGAAGCGGTGGCAAAGATGCCCGAAGTGCACCTTGCGGTCATCTGCGTACCCAACACACGGACGGCCAATGCCAAGCAAATGAGTGAAATGGCACGTAATTTCCGAGCTTCTGATCGTATTCACCTCGTAGAACCGGTGGACCCGAACAATGTAGTTGAGTTCTTGCGCGGTGCGGATGTCGGGGCGCACCCGCTCGTCTCCGGACCTATCAACCACGAACTGGCGCTACCGAATAAGCTTTTCGACTATATTCACGCGGGTCTAACATTATGCGTTTCTAGTGTTACCACCATGTCTCGTTTTGTGATCGACAACAAACTGGGCACAGTATTTACCTCCGGCAGTGTCGAAGATTGTCGAGCCGCGCTTGCAAGCGCTCTGGCGGGAAGGCGGAGTAACAGGTTCGAGACACTGGGTGAGGGAGCTCTCGCACAGTACACGTGGGATTCACAAGAAGAGAAATTTGAAATGCTCTACTCTCGGATTCGTCTATGAATGTATATCCCATTGATGTTGATGCTCCAGTTGAGTCTCTGAAAGGCGGATATCTTTCAATCGCCAAGCAGTTGCTCAATATACACGCTGCTTCCGGCGGTCGTGGCTCGGATCCGTACGATCCTTCGCCACGTGTGCACCCGATGGCTGAAGGCAAGTATTTGTCCTCGGTCGCGGCATTGGTCAATGCGGGTTTACTTTCATCCCAATCGAGTGTGGAAGTTGAGCGGGCGATAGATCGGATTGAAGAGTCAGCGATTCATTTCCACAATGGTGACTCGCTTGGTTGGGGGCTGAATTTTGCGTGGAAGGACCACGACGTTTCACAGGCGTTCGTGATTACGTCTGCGCTCGTACTCCGTGGACTCTGCGAGATTTCACTTGCGGTGCCACAAGTCGCACAGCGTGCCCGAGAGTTAATCTTCCCCTCACTGGAGTGGCTAACATCCGATGAGGTACTTGTCGAAAAGGACGGGTATCGCCTCCCAAAATATGGGACGGGAGATCCTACGGTTGTTAACAATGTGGTCGCTCAGTGGTCGCGTGCATTGTCTGAGGCGCCCGGAGTCGATCACGAACTTTACCGGCTTGCGGTAGAGGGCGCACGGTACGTTGAGAGCAACCACATTGAGGGTGTTGGCTGGCAATACTCTGAGGACAACAACGTGGTTGACCTCGTTCACACTGCATATATTGCTGAAGCACTGTTACCCCTCAAGGAGCACCTTGGGGGCGAGTTGGACATATGGATATCCGAAGCCTTGCTTATATTCGGTGAAGGGGCGACCTTTGCTGATACGTGTCGTGTTTTGTCTTCTCGAGAGGCACTTAGACTGGCACAGCCGTCGGCGGCCACTCGTACTCGAGTAGTTGGTCGATACGCACTGGTCGGATTTCAGCGGCCCGCAAGAGATTGGTCCGTGGGCGCGCTCTTGTCGGTCGCCTGTGACTTAGCGTGTACTGATCTGGCTCCGTTTTGGTTAGCCGAGTCAAAGAGAATCTCGCGCCTTGCGCTATCCACATTCAGTCAAGTCCGCTACCCACGGCACGCGATGCACGGTGCCGAGGGTATTGCGAAGTACGCCTCAATCGTGGAGAACTTGAGGTCAGCCGAACGCGCCGAACTACCGAAGGTTTGAACTGCGGCTTGGTGCGCGTTCGTCAATATTCGGGCCTCGGTTTGAACGGGATCGCATTGAGGTGAACTATTCCCCAGCGTGTTAGTCAAACAAGTGCCGTCGTATTGAGTTTGCCGCTGCAGTGCCACTATGCCAACGAGACGCGAATTGGACTCCTCTGCTAGCGCGCAGACGCAGTTCGTCACGCTCAGTGTTTGCGATCATTCTGATCGTGCTTTCGAGCGTCTCATAGTCTACGTCGACAATCGGAACGTCGTCACCCACGATGCGATCCACAGTCGAAGCTACATTGCCGATCACAACTCGCCCGGCAGCCATCGCTTCAACTGCCGCGAGACCGTAACTTCCGGTCTGGATGTCGGCGACGACAATGTCGGCTTGTTCAGTCAGTTCTTGGCGCAGTGACTCAGAAGTGGCTTCACTGGCGTTCACGTATTCGATGAGACCTTCCTGAGCGAGTGCGACAAGGGAGTCATGGATCGCAGGTTCTGCATCCCCATACTGTTCGTGCCTGCCTTGATAGGAGAGTACATGTAGGCGAGCCTCGAAACTGGCGGGTACGAGCGCCTTCCAACGGGCTACGTTCGTCGTTACAGGCAGCCAGTGTGCATTCGGGATTTCGGCGACCAGATCTGGCGATGAGACGAATACGGCTCCCGGGAAACGGCCGAGGAACTCGCGGTTGGCAAGTGAGGTCTTCCGGGATTCCTCTAGCCGTACGCCCGGTACGTTCTTGAAGTAGGATCCGACTACATTCTGAAGGTGAAGGTCTGGATCCCGCACATCCTGCGCATGTGCGATTATGCCGATCCCGAACATGTGAGGTTTGAGAAGGTCCACCTCACGTTCGAGATCGCCTTGGAGGAGAGCTCCAAGTACGCTGTTAAACCCGTCGAGCAAGAGATATGTATAGTTCCCCGTAATTCGCCCAAGTTCAAATGAAGCCTGTGATGCGTTGAGGTGGCGACGAACCGTCTCATGAGGCGCAGTTGCTGAGATGTTCTTGGCGCCGAAACTACTTGCCGAGATATTGAACTCAGTGGATACTGCATCCGCCCACGCTCGAGCATGGCCATCTGCACCCATCCTTCCGATGCCAAGTTGCGCTCCGAAAAACTCGACGTTTGCTGTAGACCAAGGGGCCTTCTCACGATCGAGAGAACTCTCTTGCTGCTTGTCGACTAGTGATGTCAAGCCTCGAGAGAGCTCGAATTGATCGTTTGTACCTCGAGGATCAGCGGTCGTGCGATAGATACTTGAGAGAATCTCTGATTGGCTCTCCCAGGAATACTTCTCGAGCAGTGCGGGTGTAATACGTCTTTTATAACGATCGGGATTACCCAACACCCGTTCGATCTGAAGCACTAGCCCCGCTACGTTGCCCGAACGAAAAACCCTGCCGATTCCCGTACGTCTGATCTCGTCGGCCATTGCAATGTTATTGCTAACAACAATGGGCAGCCCCGCGTGCGTGTATTCGCGGAACTTGGTCGGTAACGAAAGGTCGAGGTGCCTCCCCGAGTTCCGTGGGATTAGTCCCACATCGGCAGACGACAGGTACTGCGTGATCTGACTTGGGCTGACGTAGGGCGCGGTGTGTACTCTGTCGAGTACGCCAAGTTCTTTGGCAAGCCGGAGCGCCTTGACAAGTTCGCGACTTTGGCGATTTACCACCAACGCTAGGTGAAGGTCAGGAATGCTAGGCATGCCACGTAGTACCGTTCCCAGTCCACGCTCTGCCGAGACCCAGCCCGAGTAGACAGCGAAAGGAACCTCGTCGCCGAGACCTAGCTGCTGGCGCAGATCGGGAGCAGACACATCCCGGTGGGAACTTGGTCCATTGGTCACGACGAGAGGCACTCTTCTCAGTCCGTGAACGTAGGTGAGGAGCATGGCGATCTGCTCGCTGACCGTCGTCACGCGAGAAGCGTCACGTATGTAGTCCGTTTCTATGCTCGCCAGTGCAGCGAAGTATGGAGAGGCCGGGTCGGATTTCGCAAGTTCAGTGACGCACTCGTGTGAATCGTACATAACCTGCACACGCCGTCGAAAGCGAAGTCTCTGTCGCGCAGCGTAGGCGATCCCGCTCGGCAGCGGAAATGCGTCATGAACGTGAACGAACTCAGGGACAATCGCATCTAGTAGCTCGACAAACGCCAAATTAATTCTGAGGGCGTCTGGTCGGTGTCGGCTCCAACGTGGTTGCTGGGATTCGTGCTTTAAGGCCTGGAATAGCTGCCATATTGAAGTTCTGACCCGCATAGCTTTCGCGCTCTTGGCTGCACGAAATACAGAGATTTCGCGCCCACGCTTTCTCCAGGCGTAGATCTCGCTTCGCTGGAGTGGCTTCGAACTAGTGCCGTTCGCTGGCCCATATGGTACGAGTAGCACAGGTACGTCCTCCACCACGAAAAATTCGTCATGCGGATTCGTAGTGATTCCAACTACTAGCGTTGATCGACCCGTACCTATCGAAGCTTGGGCGCTCTTGAGTACTCTCGAGTCCCCGCGCACTCCATTGGTCACGAGGTGCACTATCTGCGGACGGAGTCCAGAGTCAACTATCGCGGAAAGAACGCTTTCGGGAACCTGCGATCTAACGCGATCACTCATGTTTGTGCTTTCTGTTTGAAGGACTGGTTGGTTCAGTGTTCCGAGCGTACCCAAGAGTGACGTGCGTAGTTACCCAGCCCGTGTAGTTGCGTATCATTGCGCGAAGAGCACGTTAGCGGAAGCCACCGTGAACACAAGCGGTTGTAACCCAGAAGGCCCCGAGAAGAGCGTATGAAGGAGTTTGTGGATGAACATCACTGTCGTTGCACTCGGCAAGATTGGTCTACCGCTTGCGGTTCAGTACGCTCGGGCGGGGCACTCGGTGACCGGGGTTGACGTCAACGCGCGGTGCGTGGAGCTGGTCAAGGCAGGAGCGCCGCCCTTCCCGGGTGAAGCGCACCTTGACGAGTACTTGAGTGAAGCAGTGGAGCAGGGCACGCTCATCGCAACGACGGATTACGAGGTTGCGATTCCGGATGCAGACGCTGTGGTTCTAGTGGTTCCTCTGCTGGTTGACGAGGTCACAGGTGCGCCAGACTTCGACTGGATGGATGCGGCCGTCGAATCCTTAGCTAGGAACATCACTCCCAACACGCTCGTGCTGTTCGAGACCACATTGCCTGTGGGTACCACGCGCAATCGTTGGAAGCCCATGATCGAGTCCCTCTCAGGGCTGACTGAGGCTGACGGGGTTCATCTTGCGTTCTCGCCTGAGCGAGTACTGACCGGTCGCGTATTCAGTGACCTGCGCCGCTACCCGAAGCTTATCGGTGCGCTTTCTGCCGCCGGGGCAGCTCTCACACGCGAGTTCTACGAGGCAGTGCTCCAATTCGATGAACGCCCAGACCTGGAGCGCGCAAACGGCGTTTGGGATCTCGGCAGTGCAGAAGCCGCAGAAATGGCCAAACTCGCGGAGACAACCTACCGCGATGTGAACATCGCACTTGCCAATCAATTTGCCTTGTATGCGCAGAACGTAGGTGTAGACGTTTACTCGGTGATCGAGGCATCGAATTCTCAGCCCTACAGCCACATTCATCGCCCGGGCGTTGCCGTCGGCGGACATTGCATCCCGGTCTATCCCAAGTTGTACCTGAGCGGTGATCCGGATGCCTCGGTGGTCCACGTCGCGCGGCAAGCAAATGAGGCTATGCCGACTCACACCGTCGACCTTCTCGAGGCTGCAATTGATGGGGACCTCGCTGGAATGCGTATCGCCGTTCTTGGTGCGGCGTACCGCGGGGGAGTCAAGGAGACTGCAGTGTCTGGCGTCTTCGAACTGGTACGCATTTTGCGTGAACGTGGAGCACAGCCGGTGGTGAATGACCCGATGTATTCGACCGAGGAACTGGCCGCACTAGGGTTTACAGACTATGAACTCGGGGAGGCGATCGACGCAGCAATCGTTCATACCGACCATGTTGAATACGCATCACTCGGCGCCAGTGATTTGCCCGGCGCCCGTGTGGTGGTAGACGGTCGCCGTGTGACTAAGCCGGAAGGATGGGGCGCGACAAAGCGTATCGTGCTCGGAGACGGATCGCGCTGAGCGTGAGCCATGTCGTGAACTCACGGACTTGGCGCTGTGACCTAAGTCCTAACGGTCGTTCACACGACTGGTACCCTCTATTGAGTTAAGCGTTGCCACCCTTGTTGGTGTAATAACACCTTTCTGAGTGTCGCATCAGATCGCGAGAGGGCTATGGATCCACGTATTGCTACGTCCGCAGACGTTGACCCAACGTCCCGCTGTGGACCGGACTCTGTCATTTGGCATCTTGCCCAGATCCGTGACGACGTCACAGTGGGGGCCGGCACCATTGTGGGGCGTGGCGCCTACGTTGGGTCCGGCGTAACTATAGGGCGCAACTGCAAGATCCAGAATTACGCGCTTGTCTATGAGCCTGCTTCGCTGGCGGACGGCGTATTCGTGGGTCCCGCCGCAGTGCTGACCAACGACACCTTCCCTCGCGCAATTAACGCAGATGGCTCCCTCAAGTCTGCTCACGATTGGGAGCCTGTAGGGGTCACGATCTTGGAAGGTGCTTCCATTGGTGCACGAGCAGTGTGTGTCGCGCCTGTGACTGTAGGCCGATGGGCGATGGTTGCCGCTGGTGCGGTAGTCACCCGCGACGTTCCCGATTACGCACTGGTGGTGGGCGTGCCGGCACGGCGAATCGGCTGGGTAGGACGCGCAGGGCAACCCCTCAAGGCCACTTCCAATGAGCATTACGAATGCCCGATCACGGGCGAGATCTATCGTGAGATTGATGCCGAGTGTCTCGAACTCGTGACCACCGATGAACTGAGAGGAACCGAATGATCCCCGCAGCAAAACCCAGTATCGGAGCCGAGGAACGCGAGGCAGTCGACCGCGTGATGCGTTCCGGCATGATCGCACAAGGCCCCGAGGTCGCTACGTTTGAAACCGAGTTCTCGGCTGCACTCGCACCGGGTCGAGTCTGTGTTGCGGTGAGTTCGGGCACTGCTGGGCTTCATCTTGGTCTTATCGCCGTGGGGATCAAGCCCGGTGACGAGGTCATCGTGCCGTCGTTCACCTTTGCGGCCACGGGTAACTCTGTCGCACTCGCTGGAGCCACGCCGGTCTTTGCCGACATCGACCCGCGCACGTTCTGCCTTGATCCTGCATCGGTTGAGGCCGCGATCACTCCCAAGACGCGGGCGATTCTCGTAGTGCACCTATACGGACAAGCCGCGGACGTCGTCGCACTCGCAGCCATCGCAGCCAAGCACGGCATCATGCTGCTTGAGGACGCGGCGCAGGCGCACGGTGCGAAGTACAACGACGAGTACGTCGGTACGTTCGGCGACTTCGCGATGTTCAGTTTGTACCCCACCAAGAACATGACGTCGGGTGAGGGGGGAATGGTGTCGTGCCGTACCCCTGAGACTGAACGTAACATGCGACTTCTCCGCAACCAGGGGATGGAGCGCCGTTACGAGAACGAACTCATCGGGTTCAACCAGCGCATGACTGACATCCATGCAGCGATTGGTCGCGTGCAGCTCGGAAAGTTGCCAACTTGGACTGCGCAGCGTCAGGCAAACGCAGAGTTTTTCAACAACGAACTTAGCGGGGTCGTCACTCCGTACACGGCACCTGAAGCAGAACACGTGTGGCACCAGTACACGATCCGGGTCGAGAGCGGCGACCGCGACCGATTCGCCAAAGTGCTTGCGGACGAGCACGGCGTGGGAACGGGTGTCTATTACCCGATTCCTAATCACGACCTGCCGTCCCTGAAGGCAGAGGCTGCCGTCCCGAATACTTACGCGGCGTGCGCCGAGGTGCTCTCGCTCCCCGTGTTCCCGACGCTCACTGAGGCAGAACTGACCACAATTGTCGAAGCCGTGAACACGGTAGCGAAGGCAGGTGCATGATGGCGCAACTACGTGCAGGACTGATTGGTCTCGGCATGATGGGGCGCCACCATGCCCGTGTGCTACGCCAAATCGATGGGGTTGACCTTGTCGCGGTCGCGGATGCGACAGGTGACCCGCACGGTGTTGCTGGCAACCTGACCGTTGGCAAAGGTGTTGAGGACCTCGTCCGTGCGGGTATCGATTACGCGGTCGTTGCCGTACCCACGCAATTGCATGAAGAGATCGCGCTTTATCTTGCCGAGAACGGTGTGCACGCACTCGTGGAAAAGCCACTTGCCGCATCGGTTGAGGAGGCAGAGCGCATCGCTACCGCGTTTGAGGGCAAGGGGCTCATAGGTGCGGTCGGGCACATCGAGCGCTTCAACCCCGCACTTCAGCAATTGCGATCTCGTCTTGATAGAGGCGAACTGGGCGACCTCTACCAGGTAGTCACCCGCCGCCAGGGCCCTTTCCCTGGGCGAATTGCCGATGTAGGCGTGATCAAGGACCTCGCGACACACGACATCGACTCGACTGCTTGGATCACGCGCTCACCGTTCGCCAGTGTCGCGGCTCACACAGCCCACAAGAGCGGTCGCACCCACGAAGACCTCGTCGCCGCTGTGGGCAAGTTGGCCAACGGTGTTGTCACGAGCCACCTCGTGAACTGGTTGTCGCCCCTCAAGGAGCGAGTCATGATTGTGACAGGTGAGAGGGGCGCATTCGTCGCGGACACTCTTACCGCGGATCTTACTTTTTACGCCAACGGCACCATTGAGACGGAGTGGGAACAACTCGCAGGTTTCCGGGGCGTAACCGAGGGCGACGTGATCCGCTACTCTTTCGCGAAAGCTGAGCCGCTCAAGACGGAACACGAGGCATTCCGCGACGCGGTCAACGGATCTGGTGCAAGTATCGTGACGATGCGTGAAGGCCTGGAGACGGTGCGAGTCGCGGAAGCTATGCTCAAATCTGCTCGACTTGGCGCGGAGGTCACGCTTTAGTTCCGTGCAGTGACGATGGTGAAGTGTAAGGATTGGGTGCCGCTCCCGAGCAAAATCTGCTGACAGGCGACGGGGACGATCTACCGACACGTGAGCGAGGACCATGAGGCTTTCGGTAAGGCGAGTAGCGCGAATTCTTAAGACGTCCGGCGAATCCTTCGAGCGAAAGGTGTCCAACTGGCGCACGGACCGCAAGGGACCGCGCTTTGAGTACTTTGCCATTCACGACGGCCGCACTCTGAACGCGTGTGCTGATCTCGACACCGGCACAGTTCACCTGGTCCTTGACGGGCCCGTTTCTGTGGCTCTCCCGCCATCAGTAGTCGAGCATCTGCGACGCGAGTGGGTCGTTGACCTCCTGAGCCTTGAGCTGCCCTTGGGGGCCTACACCCTGACGGGCGGCGACGGTGCGGGCGCAACCTATGCAATGTACCCACCGCCCGGAGCAGTGGTGCTTTCTGATGAGCCAGCGATTGATGCCAAGGTCGTGGATGTCGATTCGCATACAGCTGTCGTCACGACGGCTAGCGGATCGGTGGGTGTAGAGATTAGAGGGGGGGATGATTGCCCCCGACTGGCTGCCCTCAACTACTTCGGACCCGATGCCTTTAAAGTCCACGTGCCATCGGTGGGTGCGCTACAACATATCGTTGCGACTGAACGGGAGACAGGCGAAGCCGTCGATATCGGCGAACTTGTCGACGGCATCGGCATCGTGCAAATCACCGCTCTCGCCAGTCCAGGTGTGCGAGATGAGTCACGCTGGGACGTCACACTGCGGGACGACACCGGTACTCTCAGTAAACTCTTCGGACCCGCGATCGACTACCGTCGGCCCGATCAGGCGACATCTTTTGGCGACATCTCGTTTATTGAGGCCGGCACACTGCGCCGGTGGAAGCCATACGTAGCGCGCGACGGCGGCTTGGCAGTGCGGGTGACTTCGGAGCGCAAAGAGGGTGCACTATGAGGATCGATTTCCTGCTGATGACTCCGGACGTATGCGCAGGAACGGAGCGCAGCATCTTCACTCAGGCAGGGATGCTCGCCGAGCATAACCGTGTCAGAGTCGTCGGTGTGTATCGAACGGCGCACCGACCCCATTTCGCGGTGCCCAGAGGTACTCACCTCAAGTACTTGCTCGACGCTCGTGAGGGAGACCATTCCAAGGGGAGTTCGCTGCTTGTGCCCGCTGACAGGGATTGCACAGTCTCGGCGGAGTCGGAACGCGCTCTGGTGGCATACCTGGGTAAGACGAATGCAGATGTCCTCGTCACCTGCAGCCCTGCGCTCGCTGCTCTCGCGGTTGACTTCGCCCCAGCTCACGTTCGCGTCGTTTACCAGGAACACGGGGGGAGCGTGGATCGGCTTGACGTGACGCCTCTTGTCAGTCATGGCCCGCGCCTCGATCTGATTGTGTGCGTGACCAACCAGGAGGCACAACAGTTACGGGGCAGACTTGGGGTAGCCCCGCCGCATATGGAGGTTGTGCCTCATGCGCTCGACGCTGGCTTCCATCCGAGAACGTCACTGCAGAACCGCACGATCATTAGCGCGGGCCAGCTCATCACCGATAAGCGGTTCGCGCACCTGATCAAAGCATTCCAAACCGCGAATGAACTCGTGCCGGGTTGGCGGCTGCGGATCTATGGTGACGGCCCGCTCAAGTCTGAGTTGCGCCAGGCAGTGTGGCGCAGCGGCCTCGCAGGACTCGTTGACATTATTCCCCCAACCTCACGAATGGCAGCCGAACTTTCGAAGGCATCGATTTTCGCGCTCACTTCGCGCGCGGCTGGGCTGCCGTTGATAGCCATCGAAGCCGCCGCGGCGGGCCTGCCGATAGTCGCCTTCGATATCCCCTCGGGGCCAAGCAGTATCCTTGGCGAAGGCGGTGGGGGATTGCTCGTTCCCGACGACGAGCCGGTGAGTTTTGGGGTCGCGTTGGCTCACTTGATGTCCGACCGAGAGGCGCTGAACACCTATTCGGAGCAGGCCAGATCTGGTGCCGCATACCACGCAGCCGAGCTCATTGCCGGTCAGTGGGAGGACGTCTATCGGCGTATGTCCAACCGGCGACCTCGTAGGCAAATGGGAGGGGCTCCCCTCGAAGTTGTCACTGCAAGTCGTGATGACGTTGGCGGTGATACGACCCCCGTAAAGGATAAAGGGGTGTGGCTAGACACTCCGCGTGCTGGCTCCCGGCCGGTGTCCAGTAGCTCAGGCCCTGTCGCAGACCAGTTGCGTAAGCTCTTTATCGAGCGTGGCTTGTCGCATGTCGAGATCGGAATGGTCGCGCGCGATATCCGTATTGGTTTGGACGAAGACGCCCGGGCGGAGGTGATTGAGGCTATTGAAACGGTCATGTCTGACAGCGAACTCACCTGTATTGCTCAGCGGGGAGACGCACCGTTGCACGTGCACCCATGGTGCTCGCGTGAGGACAGGCCCCCGACGGTCGACTATGCAACGGTGTTCCGCATCATGGGTCCTGCAGTTAACCCTGCGAAATCAGGTGACTTGGTCGACATCGAACTGTGGCGTCGGGACCAGAATGGTACCCGTTTCGCCCCACGCCGCAATGACCTGGCGGAGTGGGTAGACGGTGGAACATGGACGAAGTGGACTTCGAGTGGCGCTGGAACTCCAACGGGCGCGCGTGCGTGGAACGAAATTAACTTCCCCATCGATGCGGTGTTTATGTGGGTCGACGGAGCGGATCCCGCCTGGGATGCTCGGCGAAGAGCGCGCCTCGCTGCGATGTCCGCGTCCGCGGACATCGACGAGAACCATGATTCTGTGAGTTCCGCGAGGTTCGTGAGCCGTGACGAGATATATTACTCAGTCGCGAGCGTTAGGTCCTTTATGCCGTGGGTGCGCAGCGTATACATAGTCACTGACGGGCAAGTGCATCAGCGAGTGGCCGCAGATTTTCCTGAGGTTCAATTCATTGACCACCGCGATATCTTTCCCGATCCAGGCGTGCTCCCGGTGTTCAACTCTCAGGCCATCGAAAGCTGTCTGCATAGAATCCCCGGTCTAGCCGAGCACTTTATCTGCTTCAATGATGACGTGATGGTTGCGAAACCCATCACGCCGGATGCTTTCTTCCAAGCTAACGGCGTCGCGCGTTTCTTCCCGTCGAGCGTCAAGATCAACCACGGTGCGGACAGTGAGGCGCCCCATCTGCAGGCAGGTAGCAACAATCGCGACATCATCTTGAAGGAATTCGGTTTTGAAATCACGAATGCCATGCTCCACACCCCTCTTCCGCACCTGCGGAGCGTAATTTTTGAGTTGGAGAGTCGCTACCCGGAAAAGTTTGCCTCGACCAGAAGTAGTAGTTTCAGGTCGCCGGGTGACATCTCGGCGCTCTCATCACTAGCCCAGTACTATGGATGGGCTACCGGTAGGTACGTTGCCGGTTCGCTCAACTACCGATATTTGCGCCTCAGTGGGCAACTCCTGCGGTACCGGATGATGGGTATTTTGCAGGATCAAGACCTCGAGATCGTTGCGCTTGGCGAGCCGCTACCGGGAGACCGTGTTCACCAGGACGAGCGCGGCATCGTAAGGGAGTTCCTCGAGACGCTCATCGGGATACGCGTTAGGCCTCAATAGGCTGAGCGAAAGCAGTGTTGAGTCGCGGTCATGAGAAGATAGGGGCCGTTCCTATCCCTAGCGCGGTGCCTGGCTATTGAGCCGGTGTCGAACTGCTATCGGAGGCATCATCAATGACGGCGAGAGAAGTGTTAGTGACTGACCCCCAGTTTTCCGTGATCATCCCGGCGTTCAATGTGCAGGGATACCTGCGGCAGGCGGTGATGTCGGTGGCCTCCGACGAGTCCGTTGAAGTGATCGTTGTTGACGACAGGTCAACCGACGGCACGGCTTTGCTCGCGGATGAACTCGCGGACTCGTTCACGAACGTGAGAGTTGTTCGACCCCCTCAAAACGTAGGCCTGGGCCGCGCACGCAACCTCGGCATGCATAAGGCAACGGGCGATTACGTCGTCTTCATTGACGGCGACGACTACCTCGCCGACGGCGCGCTAGACAGGCTTCGCTTGGCAATCGACGAACACGCTCCCGACGTCGTGTTCTTTGGGTACAACCGGCTGTACGCGAACGGCAAGGCTGAAGAGGGTGTTCTACGCGAGCCGCTGCAGTTTGAAGGGCCGTTCACCGCAGCCGAGCGCACTCAAATCCTTGACGTCTTGAATGTGGCCTGGAATAAGGCCTACCGCCGCAGCTTCCTGGTAGACCTCGGCATCGAGTTTCCCGTGGGTTACTACGAGGACATCCCTTGGTCGTACCCGATACTCGCCGCCGCTCAATCAATTGTCGGCCTGGACGAGCCGCTCTATCTCTATCGCCAGCGGACGTCGGGGTCTATTCTCCGCAGCGTCGACACCCGGCACGTGGAGATCGTCGACCAATTTGACCGCCTCATGCTCATCATGGAGCAAATGGACGTCTCTGACGACCTGCGAGGCGAGGTCTTCACCCGCGCATTCCGCAATATTGTGACCCTCGCCAC
>Ga0307486_1001428_pt1 | contig 18414 bp, 15 predicted proteins | sample CBIW02metaG_FD_203663 | JGI IMG/M metagenome (GOLD analysis project Ga0307486, IMG submission 203663) | Sea-ice brine microbial communities from Beaufort Sea near Barrow, Alaska, United States - CBIW 0.2 | ecosystem: Environmental > Aquatic > Marine > Coastal | place: USA: Alaska | collected...
GCGCAGGGAAGGCAGCTCATTCGCTGGCAAACCTTTGAGTTCGTGGCGCGCAGCGTAAGCGTCAATTTGAATAAACAGACCCATGAAATACAGGAATGACGGAACCGCTGCCGCCAGCGCAATCGTACCGTAAGAAATATTCAGAAAGCTGGCCATAATAAACGCCGTTGCGCCCATCACAGGCGGCATCAGTACGCCACCCGTAGACGCACAGGCTTCGACACCGGCGGCGTAAGACCGCCCAAAACCCACCTTCCGCATAGCCGGGATAGACAGCACACCGGTGGTGAGCACGTTGGTAATCACGCTGCCGCTCATAGATCCCATCAGGCCGCTGGAGAATACCGCAACCTTGGCCGGGCCACCCCGCACATGACCGAGAAGAGCAAACGCCAGATTGATAAAAAACTTGCCACCGCCGGTTTGTTGTAGCGCAACGCCGAACAGCAAAAAGCCGATCACCAGATTGGCGAACGCCTGCAGCGGAATACCCATGACGCTCTCACGGCTCATGGCATGGTAAATGGCGGTTTGGGAAGGTGATGACGGAAAGCCCTGAATCGGCCCCGGTACGACATCGGCAAAAATCGGATACAAACCTGCAACCGCGACAATGAGACCAATCGGCCAGCCCCCGGCCCGTCGCGCCGCCTCGATCACCACGCCCCAAAAAAGAAAGCTCATGACAATCGCGTAGTCCGGCGCGTCGTACTCCCAGCCACTGTCGAGAATCTGTTCCGCGTTAAACACGAAAAAGCCGCATACCGAGACCGCAAACAAGAACAGCACCACGTCGTACCAGGGTACTTTTGTGCGCGAAGCCTTACCAAAGGCGGGCCAAAGCACGAAAACGAGCGGCAGCATCAATGCTACCACTGTATAGAAGAACTGGCTTTCCACCGACGTCACCGCGGTGAATAGCCCAAGATTAAACAGGTAATCAATTGCCAGCAGGGTCAGCGCCAGAGTCGCCACTCGAGGTACCCAAAGCCAGAACCCAGATAACTGGCGGATACCGGATATTTCGCCCGCATTAACGGGTTGTTTCTGAGACAAGCTCATAAGATCAGAGGCTCCGATGCGATGATGATAAAAACGGAAACCCCCGGCGTATCGTTGCCAAGACAGCAGCGATACGCCGGAGCAAAAGGGCCGGTCCTAACGGAAAACCGCCTTCATGCCTTCTGCTTCAAGTGCTTTAGCTCGTGCTTCCATCCAGCCGCTACGGAACGCGTCTCCGTCTTCCGGCGGGCTGGATTCCATGAAGCTGTCCCAGGTGGTTTTCAGGAGTCCCTGACGTTTAACCAACCCATCCTGGTGCGCCTGCATGGCGTCGGTCCAATGTCCAATTTCCTTGTAATACTCAACAACCGCATCGTGATAAGGAATCACCCACTGCATGTTCTGATTTTCTAGCGAGTAACCAGCATTGCCAGGAGCAGCGTCCTTGTACTTGTCATGATCTTCGATCAGCACACGGACCAGATTTCTGGCGGTTTTATCGTCCAGGCTATCACTGCCGACCAAGATGGGATACGGGTAGGTGGCGCCGATCCACGGGCTGTCCTTGCCATAGTTCTCACCGGCAGCAGACGTAACTTTATGGGGCTGAAAATACGGCGCCACGGCCTGAAGCCGCTGCCAGCCTTCTTTATTCTCTGGGTCCAGTTCCGGCCACACGATACCCCTTGGGCTGGCGGACAGTTGCTGAGCGGGCGGTGCCACGCTCATAGTAAACGCGGCGTCAGCCTGGTTGGCCACAATGCCTTCAAAAGAACGGCCGTAGCCCGGAAATTCGACCCGTTCAACGTCATCCCAAGTCAGGCCCCCAAACGCCAAAAAGGCCTCAGTGCCAACATTATTCGCGTCATCACCACGGATGTAAGCCACCCGCTTGCCTTTCAAATCCGCCGGCGTTTTCACATTAAGATCACCTGCAACCGCGACACCCAGACCAAAACTGGCGGTAGAGGTGCTAATCAGGCGAATAGACTGCGGCCCCCACTGCGGATCGGCAAACAGCATTACTCCTTCGGAGCCGTAGTAACTGGCAATGCCACAGGCACAGAGTGGCACACGCCCCATACGTAGGGGCGTCATTCGGGACACGTCATTTTCGCCAGGCAGGATGCGCACCGAGGTGCCGTATTCATTTTTTAGCAGGTTACCAATGGATACCATCTGGGTATAACCCGCTGACCCGGTACCGTAGGCCGTCATGGCCAATGTGGCGGGCAGGTCAATATTCTCAGCGCTGTGGGCAAAAAATGGGGCTGTACTCAAAACACCGATGAGCAGACTCTTGTGGATGTTACGCATTATTCTTGTCCTTTTTGGATGTCCGAAGAGTTGTCCACACCTAAACCCTTGGAAGAAACCGTAACCGACGCACTAAACGACCGTAACGGCACCGCCGCCACAGCCGTCGCATGGATGGGCAGACGTTTTGTGAAAATTGTTGTTTTTATCACTGAAAACCTCGGGTTGTGATTATTGATTAACGGCAACTATCATTTCGCACTGCGGTATTAATATTTTTTACATTTCGCATTGCAGCATTTGTTTCCGTAGACCGAATATAGGCAATGTCGTTCAATACAACAACCTTATAAAACTAAATTCTGCCAAACACCGTAAAAACGAATGATTTAACCGGATTACAAGGAATTGACAGAAAAGGACAGATCATTCACTCTTACCCTATTCTGCTACGCGGTATGAGTTTTCGCTAGAACGAACAGAGAGGTTATCCCATGAACATTAACTACACGCCGAAGGAGCTCGCCTTCCGGGATGAAGTCCGGGCTTTTCTGGACCAGGCACTACCGGCCGACATTGCCGCCAAAGTGAAGGGTTTCCGTCACCTGACTAAAGAGGATCACCAGCGCTGGCAGCAGATTCTCTGCAAACAGGGCTGGTACGCCACACACTGGCCAGAAGAATACGGCGGTGTGAAATGGACCCCGGTTCAAAAGCATATCTGGGATGAAGAATCCTGCGACTACGGTGTGCCCCGCTCTATTCCGTTCGGCGTGAACATGGTGGCGCCGGTTATCATCAAGTTTGGCAATGAAGAGCAGAAGCAGACGTACCTACCGCGCATACTCAGTGGGGAAGACTGGTGGTGCCAGGGCTATTCCGAGCCCGGCGCAGGTTCCGACCTCGCATCGCTGAAAACCCGCGCAGTGCGCGAAGGCGACCACTATGTTGTGAACGGCCAGAAAGCCTGGACCACGCTTGGCCAGTACGCCAACATGATTTTTTGCCTGGTGCGCACTAACACCGAGGTGAAAGCTCAGGAAGGCATTTCCTTCTTGCTGATCGACATGAACACGCCAGGCATCTCCGTGCGCCCGATTATTACCCTTGACGGCGAGCACGAAGTGAACGAGGTCTTCTTTCAAGACGTGAAAGTGCCGGTTGAAAATCTGGTAGGAGAGGAAGACAAAGGCTGGACTTACGCCAAGTTCCTTCTGACTTATGAGCGTACCGGCCTGGCCGGCATAGGCTTGTCCAAAGCCGCGCTGTCTCACCTGAAGCAACTGGCATCTCGGTGCATCAAGAATGGCCGTCCGCTGATTGAAGACTCATCGTTCAGCCAGCGTATTGCCAAGGTCGAAATTGACCTGACTGCTGCGACTATCAGTAACTTGCGCATTATTGCTGCGGTTGAGGGGGGCGGCATGCCCGGGGCGGAAAGCTCCATGCTAAAGGTAAAGGGCACAGAAATTCGCCAAGCTATCAACGACCTTGCACGCAGAGCCATTGGGCCCTATGCCATTCCGTTTGTGGAAGAAGAACTGAACCTTGATCATGAAGGGGAGTTTCTGTCAGACCAAAATGCCGCACCCCTCTCAGCTCAGTACTTCAATAATCGTAAGCTCTCGATTTTCGGCGGATCCAACGAGATCCAAAAAAATATCGTGTCGAAAATGATTCTCGGGCTTTAAGGAGACGACCATGGATTTCCGACTCAATGAAGAGCAGCAGATGCTGCAGGACACCGTGGCCCGTCTGGTGCGCGGTGAGTACAGTTTTGAAAAGCGCCTGGCATTCAGTGAAACCGAAGCCGGCTTCAGTGTGGATTTCTGGAAGCAGCTCAGCGAACTGGGGCTGACAGCGGTTCCATTTTCTGAGGAGCTGGGCGGCTTCGGCGGTGGCGGTATAGAGGTACAGTCGGTTATGACTGAACTGGGCCGTGGCCTGTGCCTTGAGCCATACCTGCAATCGGTCGTTTTTGCCGGTGGCCTTATCAGTCAGGCGGGACACGATAGCCAGAAAGAACTCTGGTTAAGCGGTATTGCCAGCGGCGAACTCCAAGCAGCCGTGGCACTTCAGGAACCCCAGAGCTTTTACGACCTGAACGATGTGCAAACCCGCGCTGAGAAAAAAGACGGTGGTTTCGTACTAAATGGACGCAAGGCGGTTGTAATTGGAGGGCACTGTGCTGACCTCATTCTGGTATCCGCTCGCACCTCGGGCGACACCCGCGACGCCAGCGGAATCAGCCTGTTTGTATTGAAGCCGGATACAGCAGGCATTGAACGCCGTATTTACCCGACCATTGACGGTTCCAAAGGCTGTGATATTACGCTGAACAATGTTCAAGTGAGTGCTGACGCCCTGCTGGGCGAAGACGGCAAGGCCAGCGAAGTAATAGAGTACCAGGCAGGTCGTGCAATTGCGGCGCTATGCGCGGAAGCCGTCGGTGTTATGGAAGTCGCCAACGAGCTTACTCTCGATTACATCAAACAGCGCAAACAGTTTGGCGTCCCCATTGGCAAGTTTCAGGTGCTGCAGCACCGCATGGTCGACATGATGTCTGAACTTGAGCAAGCCCGCTCAATGGCTATTCTGGCTGCCAGCGTGGCAGACCAAGAACAAAGCGATGAGCGCCGTCGCGCGCTTTCTGCCGCGAAAAACGTCATCGGCCGCAGCGGGCAGTTCATTTCAGAACAAGGCATACAATCCCACGGTGGTATTGGCATGACATGGGAATACAATTTTGCCCATTACGCCAAGCGTTTGATCATGATCAACCACCAGCTCGGTGATGATGACTACCACTTGGAACGCTATGCGTTTCTTTTACAGGCAAGCTAAACTCCTTAATGAGTATGCCTGAGAGCTTGTTCTGATCAGCCAAGGGGCTTTTTCGGGGGTGGCTTGCCACCCCTTTTGTTGTGCAAAGTCAGGAATAAGGGGAACAATATGACAACAAACACCTCGGATACCGATGCTAATACGCTGAGAGCGGAAGAATGGCAGATTCGCAAGGAGTTGGCTGCGGCCTACCGCCTTGTCGCCCTGTTCGGGTGGGATGACCTGGTTTTCACCCACCTCTCTGCCCGAGTACCTGGCCCCGAGCATCACTTTCTTATTAATCCTTACGGCCTGCTGTTTCACGAGATCACAGCGTCCTCTCTGGTAAAAGTGGACAAAGACGGACAGGTTGTGGAATCCGGAGGCCTTAGCAGGGTGAATCCCGCCGGCTTTACCATACACAGTGCCGTGCACATGGGGCGCGACGATGCCGGTGCCGTCATGCACCTTCATGCAGCAGATGGTGTGGCGATTTCCGCCCACAGAGACGGCCTGCTGCCCTTGAGCCAGACAGCCATGCTCTGTTTAGCGCACCTGAGTTACCACGATTATGAAGGTGTCGCTCTGAACCTGGATGAGCGTGAGCGCCTGATTCGGGACCTCGGCGATAAATCCATGATGATGCTGCGCAATCATGGTGTTCTGACCGCTGGCAAAGACGTACCGGAAACCTTTACGTACCTGTACTTCCTGATGAAAGCCTGCGAGATACAGGTTAAAACACAGAGTTGTGGCCCAGTGTATATGCCCTCCGAGCAGGCTGTCCGAACGACCGCAGAACAGTCACAATCCCTCGGTAGCGCAGCGGCGCTCACCTGGCCGGCACTGCTGCGGCTTCTCGATAGCAAAAACCCCGGTTACGCAGTATAAGAAGGGCGCAATATGATGGAAATACAAATCGATGAGCTGGCCGGCCATAAAGGGAAGCTGTGTTGCTACAGCCCTTGGCTTACCATCACCCAGAACATGATCGGCGCGTTTGCCGATGCCACGGGTGATCACCAGTGGATTCACGTGGATGTTGAGCGGGCAAAGCGGGAGTCGCCCTGGAAAAGCCCGGTCGCCCATGGATATCTGACGGTATCGCTGATCGCCAGGCTCAACCCCCAAGCGCTGCGGGTAACGGGCACCAAGGCAACTATTAACTACGGAATGAACAAACTACGCTTTCCGGCGGCGGTGCCGGTGGGCTCGGACATCCGCACCAAGGTCGAACTGATAGGCGTTGAATCCGTGGGCGACAACAGAACACTGGCAATGTACAAAACCACGATAGAAATAGACGGCCAGGACAAACCGGCCTGCGTAGCAGAAAATCTTGCTATGTACGTAGTCTGAGCGAGGCTTTTGAGCGAGATCGCGTTATTCAGAGCCCGGCAAAGCGGGCTCTGAATGCTATCTAAATACTATTCCCGACCTTCCAGGGCAGCACGCATCTTCAGAGCAACCAGCACCGTATTAAGGTGAGGTACTGCAATGCCACGGCGCTTGGCTAACGTCACCACGTTACCCAATACTGCCTCCCGTTCAATCGGGCGGTCGTTCAGATAATCCAGCGCCATACTGTTCTTGTAGGCAGGCATTTTGCGGGTGCCTTCGATGTTCTGGTCGATCAACGCCTCATCCATTAGATAGCCTTCTGCCGCAGCCACCTCTATCACCTCACGCATCATGGCCCTGATCAGCTCTTCGCCACCCGCCGTATCCAGAATGGTTCGAGTATCCGCACCGTTGGCAATAACAGACAAAGGGTTGAATGGGGTATTCCAGAGACACTTGCGCCAGCGCTCGCCCACGACACGCTCAGTCAGGTCGATCTTAATGCCGCCGTCTGTAAACAGTTGAGATAAAACACGGCAGCTTTCATCAACACCTTCCGGATAACGTCCCATCACGAGCTTGCCGTAGGCTTTATGCTCAACGACACCGGATTCTGTGCGGCTTGCGGCAATGAAGGCCAGGCAGCTAATAAGCGTGTTGTCCGGATAGGCATCGGCCAGTTCTTTTTCGATACCCAGACCGTTTTCGATCAGTACCAGACGGGTCTTCTCACCCATCCAGGGCGCAACCAGTGCAACCCGATCCACACCGGGCAAAACTTTCACGCACAAAATCAGAAAGTCTGGCGTTTCTTCCAGCAGGTCACCATCACGGTATACATGATCGGGCTCGTAGGACAGGTCTCCGAGCGAGCTTGTGATGCGAATACCATTGGCTTTGACGGCATCGTAGTCTGAGCGCAACACGGCGCTCACGGAACAACCGGCTTTCTTTAGAATGGCACCGTAGAAGCTACCAATAGCGCCGGCACCTACAATCAAAATACTGGGTTTTTTATTCATGATCTGTCCCTGCCCATTCTTCCTCCTGAAGCGCCCGCCACATCAACTTACCCGTGGGGGACTTTGGCAACGTACTCACAAATTCAACAATGGCGGGTACTTTATAGGCCGCCATCTGCTGTTTGCACCAACCCGTAATGTCTTCAACGCTGGTACAGCCTTCCGCTTCAGGTGTGAGCACGATACAGGCCTTCACCGTTTCCCCGCGTTTGGGATCCGGGGCCGAGATAATGCACAGCTCATGAATGGCAGGATGTCGATACATCAGGCTCTCAACTTCCGAAGGCCACACTTTGAATCCGGAGGCGTTGATCATGCGCTTAAGGCGATCGACCATGAAGAAGTACCCCTCTTCGTCGTAATACGCGAGATCGCCGGTGCGGAAGAAACGCTTGCCGTCAATTTCGACAAACGCCGCATCGGTTTCGGCCGGCCGGTTCCAGTAGCCTATGGTCACCTGCGGACCACAGGAAACGATCTCACCGGTTTCACCCGGCCCTTTCTCTTCCAGGGTATCCACATCAATAATCCGGCTGTCCACATCAAACACGGGTATACCCAAACACTGGGCTTTGGGCTTCGCGTTAGGATTGATGTGGGTTGCGGCCATGGTTTCTGACAGGCCATAGCCCTCAATGTAGTTGAGCCCCGTCAGCCTTTTGAGCTTTTCCGCAACGGCGCTGGGCATGGCGGCACCTCCGCCACCAATCATCTTGAGGCTGGAGAGGTCGTATTTGTCGATATCCGGATTGGAAAGAAAGTCCACCGCCATGGTCACGATGTTGGTCCAGGCGGTGACCTTGTAACGTTCAATGAGCCTTGATGCGGTGGTGCGATTCCAGCGCGTCATAATCACCGCTGTGGAGCCAGCAAAAATCGGCCCGTTCATGGAGCCGGTCATGCCGGTTACATGGAAAAATGGCAGGGTGGCCAACTGCACGCTGTCGCAAGTGCTCAAGTTCCAGAACACACGGTGTACGGCCGTTGCCATCACCGAACGATGAGTGTGCATACAGCCTTTTGGTGCACCGGTTGTACCCGAGCTATAGGGGAAGACTGCCAGATCTTCCGGGCCTGCCGTATGTTCTTGAGGGCTAAGGCCTGCCGCCATAGCGCTTTCCCAGCTTACTAGGCCCGGAGCAGCGCCCGACCAGGCCGGGCTTGCGACTTCCGCAGGCAGATCCAGGTCGGTATCAGGCTTGATGTAGGTGCTGTAAGAGGCCACCACGATCTGTTCCAGATCAGTGTTCACCAGCAGCGGCGTAATGTATTCAGCCAGCTCCTGACCCGCCAGGCATACCGCCGAGCCCGTATCCGCAATGTAGTGTTCCAGCTCTGCGGCCCGGTTCATCGGGTTTATCGGAATCACCACGGCATCTGCCCGAAGAATCGCGTAGTAGGAGATCACGTACTGCGGCGAGTTCTGCATATACAGCAGCACCCGATCACCTTTTTTCACACCCTGCGCCTGCAGGTAACCTGCCATGGCCTCCACTTCCGCCAGCAGCCGACGGTAGGTGATGAACGCATCGTAGAAAATGATGGCTGTGTGGTCGGGATAGCGCAGTGCCGATATTTCCAGATTGGTAAAAACACTGGTTTTCGGCAGAGTCATGGTCTTGGGCAACTCTTTAGGCCAGACCGCATAGTGGCGTGTGAACATAATTATTGTTCTCTCCAAATGTAAATCAGTCTACCAGCATCGTGGACAGATCAAATTCGTGGGTATTCCCGGGCAAGGGGCCTTCGTGTCGCAGGGGTGTAATGGCAACCGCCCTGTCTCTTAGCACGGCCACATCGGAATCCGGTGCGATGATATGCCGGGAGCTGCGATCAAACCCCAGCCACCAATAAGGCAGGCTCCGGGAATCATGGCCCGCCTGCAGGCGGGCTTGCTGGATGGAACCGCTGGACTGCTTACACCAACGCGCAGAAACGATCTCTCCGGCCTCGCAGGCGGGGAAGTTCACGTTCCAGGCCCGTGTTTCGCCCGGCTGCCATAGTTTACGGATTACCGCTTCGCCAAATTGCTCGACGGGCCCCCAGTCGATTCCTTCTCGAGACAGAAAAGCCTGGCTGAGGGCAATGGCGGGGATATTCATATGGTGAGCGCTGAGCACCGCGCCAACCGTACCCGAATACTGCACTGAATCACTGATGTTGGCACCGCAATTGACACCAGACAACACAAGATCCGGAGGCGTCTCACCGAACCATTGGGCGAGAGAATAGAGCACGCAGTCGGCCGGAGTACCGGAAACCGCATAGCGTTTATCCCCGGTTTCGTATACCCGTAAAGGATGGTGTATGGAGATGCTCTGGCCTGCACCGCTGCGGTCGTGCTCCGGCGCAACAATCCAGACTTCTTCTGCCAGGTTACGGGCAATCTTTTCCAGCCGCTCCAGCCCCGGGGCGTTAATGCCATCGTCGTTGGTAATGAGGATGCGCCGAACGATGGGTGCTGTCATGTTTGCTCTCCCGCACTGGCGATTTTCCAGCCGGTTTCGGCCAGCAAGCTGGCGCGCTTACCTACTTCCAGGGCATTGGCGTTGGCGGCATTACCGTCCAGCGCGCGCTTGTAGACACCCTGAACGATAGAGGCTAGGCGAAATAGAGAAAAGGCGAGAAACACGTGCCAGTCGGTAATGCCGTCACGGCCTGTTTGGGCGCAGTAACGAGCAATGGTTTCTTGCTCATCCGGGATGCCCAGTGCTTCAAGGTCTTCTCCCTGCAGTCCGCGCATGCCCGGCATGTCCGATGGCAGGTAATATGGCAGACAATAATAGGCCAGATCCGCCAGCGGGTGCCCAAGCGTAGAAAGCTCCCAATCCAGAATAGCGATCACCTCGGGCTTGTCCGGAGCCAGCATCAGGTTGCCGAAGCGGTAGTCACCGTGGGCAATAGCACACTCGTCGGTCGAAGGCAGGTTTTCGGGCAGCCATGCCATAAGCTTGTCCATGGCAGGCATTTCGTCGGTTTTGGCTGCCAGGTACTGTTTACTCCAGCGCGAAACCTGGCGTGCCACATAGCCCTCCGGGCGACCGTAATCTCCCAGGCCTACTGCATTCACATCAACAGAATGCAGTTCTGCCAAGGTGTCAATCGCGGAGTGGTGGGCCGGCAATCTTTCATTGCGATCCAACGCTCGCAGGGCTGAGTGACTGACGATGCGGCCTTCCAGAAAGTCCATCACGTAAAAGGGCGTACCAATAATGTCGCTGTCCTGGCAGAGCACCCGGGCTTTGGGCACCGGCAAGGAGGTGTTGTCTGAGAGCGCACGGATGACTTTATACTCCCGCTCGACCATGTGGGCGGAAGGCAGGGTTTTTCCGGGTGGTTTTTTACGCAGAACGTAGCGACCACTGTCGGTATCCAGCAGGAATGTGGGGTTGGACTGGCCGCCCTGGAACTGTTTTACCTCAAGGCGGTTGCCAAACCCCGGCATGGCTTGCTGAAGCCAGGACAGGAGTTTGGCTTCGTCGAATTTGTGGGCTGGGAGGGCGTCTACCAGCTCTGGGGTTATGCTCATTTTTCTATTGCCTTCATTTTTGGTGGCGGCTTTGTGTTGGGCGCGACGGTCTGTGCTCGCCTGCTCAACAGATGGTTTCGCCACCGTCGGCTACTATAGTTTGGCCGGTTACGTAGGCACTGGCTTTGGTTGACAGGAATACGGCCAAGCCGGCGATGTCGACCGGGTCGCCGATTCTTCTTAACGGGGTTTTGTCTTCTGCGCGCTTCACGCGTACTGGGTCTTCCCAGAGTGTGCGGGCAAAGTCGGTTTTGATCAGGCCGGGGGCGATGCTGTTGATGCGGATGCCTTTCGGACCCCACTCCACCGCCAGGTTTCGGGCCAGCGCTGCTTCTGCTGCTTTGGATACACCGTAGGTTCCGATGGTTGTGTTACCGCGGATTCCGGCGATGCTGGACAGCAACACAACGGCGCCCTCACCTTTCTCCGCCATCTGTGGCAGCACCATGTTGGTAAGCCAGAAGGTGCCTTTGACATTGGTGTCCATGATTTTGTCCCAGGCCTCGTCGGTCATTTCGGAGGTGGGGCCATAGACCGGATTGGTGGCAGCGTTGCATACGAGCACGTCGATACTGCCCCAGGCTTCGTTGGTTTTGTTTACCAGGTTTTGAAGGTCATCTTTTTTGCCGACGTGGCAGGGTATCGCTATGGCTTCGTAACCTTTGGCTTTCAGTTCATTCGCCACCTGCTCGCAGGCATCGGGCTTGCGGCTGGAGATAACAACTTTCGCGCCCAAACGAGCCATTTCTTCGGCGATCGACAGGCCAATGCCTTTCGTGGAACCCGTGATCAGGGCCACCTTACCGGTCATGTCAAAAAGTGGGTTGCTCATAATTTGGTTCTCATGCTCAAAGATTGGGGTTCGGGCGGGAAGTGCTTCCACCCGAGGCTTAGCCCTGATTAGCGATACTGACGCATCTCAATCTTGGCAACAGAATCTAAATGCACCTCATCCGGGCCATCTGCAAGCCGCAAAGTCCGTACCTTGGCCCAGGCTGAGGCAAGGAAGGTGTCCTGGCTCACGCCGGCTCCACCGTGTACCTGAATGGCACGGTCGAGCACCTTCAAAGCCATGCTCGGAGCAATCACTTTGATCATGGCGATTTCCTGACGGGCTACCTTGTTACCCACGGTATCCATCATGTGCGCGGCTTTCAGAGTCAGCAGCCGCGCCTGCTCGATTTCGATCCGGCTGCGGGCGATGTCCTTGCGGATAGAGTCAAAGCTGGATAGTGGTTTGCCGAATGCCTCGCGCTCATTGGCACGTTTGCACATCAGCTCCAGCGCGCGCTCTGCAACGCCAATGATGCGCATGCAATGGTGAATGCGGCCTGGCCCAAGACGACCCTGAGCAATCTCAAAACCACGTCCCTCACCCAGCAACATACTGCTGACCGGAACCCGAACGTTCTCGTAATGAATCTCAGCATGGCCGTGAGGCGCGTGGTCATAACCAAAAACCGTCAGCGGTCGAATCAGCTTCACGCCAGGCGCATCTAACGGCACCAGAATCATCGACTGCTGCTGATGCTTAGGCGCGGCCGGATCGGTCTTACCCATTACGATGGCAATTTTAGCCGAAGTAGTCATGGCACCTGAAGACCACCATTTTTTGCCGTTGATCACGTACTCGTCACCTTCGCGACGAATTTCGCAGGCGATGTTGGTGGCGTCAGAGGACGCCACATCTGGCTCTGTCATGGAGAAGCAGGAACGAATCTCACCCGCCAGCAAAGGCTTCAGCCACTGTTCCTGCTGCTGCTCATTACCGTACCGGGCGATGGTTTCCATGTTGCCGGTATCCGGCGCGGAGCAGTTGAACACTTCCGGCGCCATTTCAGAACGGCCCATGATTTCGCAGAGATGAGCGTATTCAAAGTTGGTCAGACCGGCTCCCAGATCGCTCTCCGGAAGAAACAGGTTCCAGAGGCCTTCTGCTTTTGCCTTCGCCTTAAGCTCCTCTACGATCGGAACCGGTGCCCAGCGGTTTACTGCCTTTTCAATCTGTTCGTGGTGCGTAGACTCGTTGGGATAAATGTGAAGATCCATGAACGCTTTCAACTGCACCTGCAATTTTTTAGCGTTGTCAGATAACTCGAACATGTCGGCTTCCTTTTTAATATTGATTCGGTGACCGGCCTTCGCAGCCCGTCATATTTTTTGTTCTGTGTACCAATGAAAGTCAGATCGGGACGCCTTCTGGCTTGTCACTGCCAGACCTTATCCGGAACGTGCCTTCGGCGATGGCGAGCAGATTGCCTTTCTCGTCATGAACTTCGCCGGTGCTGTTAAAAATCCGCGTGCCACCGGCCCGCTTGCGCCCGGTCACACGAATGGTGCCGCCGGAGCACTGGCCGGTAAACGTTGTGGTCAAAGACAAGGTAATGGCTCTACGCACTCGCCCCGGGAAGGGGCAGTGTGTGCCGGCCTGGGCCATTGCTATATCAACCAGCGACGTCAGTACGCCGCCGTGGATGACACCACCAAGGTTCAGATGCTTTGGCTCAAGCTCCAGTTCAATAACCGCTTCGTTTTCCTCCCAGGAAGCCTGGCGGTAACCGAGCAGGCTATGAAAGCCCGGCAGATCTGTACCATCGACATAGGCGCTATCAACATAAGGGGACTCTTGCTTACTCATTACACTTTCATTCCTGGCAGATTCAGAGAGGCGGTGTTGCCGCCATCCACAGGCAGCGCCTGACCGGTGATGTAGCTGGCATCGTCACTGGCAAAAAACAGAATAGCCGCTGCGATCTCTTCCGGGTTGCCGTAGCGGCGCAGTTCACAGCGAGCGCCCAACTTGTGAGCTTTTTCATTGGCCCGCGCGTAATCAAATACGGCTCTTGTCATACCAGTCTCAACCAGGCCCGGGCAAACAGCGTTCACCCGGATATTGTGATCGCCAAGGTCACACGCAGCGGTCATAGTGAGGTTGATCACTCCAGCCTTCGAGGCGCTATAGGCATTGCCCCCTGCGCCCGAGCGAATACCGGCAACCGACGCTGTGTTAACAATAGAGCCGAGTTTGCGAACCTGCATGTGCGGCGCAACATGCTTGATGAGCAGCATGGTGCCAACCAGATTAACCGACAATACCTTATCCCACTCGTCTCGCTCGTTTTCAGTTACCGGTGGATAGCCGTTCCCTGTACTGGCAATGCCAGCGATGTTGCACAAGATGTCGATTTTCCCAAAAGTGCTTATAGCTTCGCTTACCAGGTCTTTGACCTGAGCCTCATCGGCAACGTTGACACGGCGACGGAGGTGCTCAGCGCCCTCCGGCATCAACTTCCCGGTTTCAATCAAACCAGATTCCGAAGTATCCGCCATAACCACGTGAGCACCCTCACGCGCCAGTCGCAAGGCAGTCGCCCGACCTATACCGCTGCTTGCTCCGGTGACAATAGCCACCCGACCATCAAAACGCCCCATGCCGCTACTCCTTGTATATCTGTTGTGTGTCTGGTTTTATTATTACGCTAGCGGTTTTGCTTTCACATTAATTTGCCACGACTTACGCTTTTGAGTCAATATAATTGGAAGCAAGTTTCACTAGTCAAAACACCATAGCAGCATAAGGCACAAAAATGAAAAGTAACCTGAGCGAAATGCCGGTGTACGCACCCATAACCCCGAACGAACCCATGGAGGCCATTGGCTACCGGATACAGAGGTTTGCAATCACCCGTGCAGACCACCCGGCGCTGATCAGCAAACAGGGCACGGTGAGCTGGAAAGGCCTGCTGGAACAGACTAACCGGATCGCCAACCGCCTGCGAGATGCCGGGCTTGAGCCGGGCGACTCAGTTGCAGCTCTGTCGGAGAACAGCACTGACTATGTCGCTCTGTATCTCGGCGTACTTACCGCCGGCGGCTGTATGGTGCCGCTTTCAGGTATGGCCAGCGCCGAAACACTGAGCCTTATGTTGTCCGATTGCAGTGCAAGGTTCCTGTTTGTGTCGCACAAAAACAGGGATCTCCTTCACGGCTTCCGGCCCGGGCTGCAGGAATTACCGGCCGACCGTATAATTGCTCTGGATGAAGACGGCGAAGGGATTGGCCAGACGCTCAGAGACTGGCTTGGAAGCGCCTCAGCTGAGGCCCACCCCGCGGACGTATCGCTGGATGACCCCTTTAATATCATCTACAGCTCAGGCACCACCGGCACCCCGAAGGGCATTCTCCATGATTACCGGTTCCGCCAGCGGCAGATGGAACGCATGAGCCGTTATGGGCTGGATGGCGATGCCATTAATCTGGTCTCAACGCCGCTGTACTCCAACACCACACTGGTTTCGGTGTTACCCACGCTGTTCCACGGTGGCACCCTGGTGATCATGGCGAAGTTTGACGCCCGGCGTTTTCTGGAGCTGGCCGAAACACATCGTGTGACTCACGCCATGCTGGTACCGGTGCAGTACCAGAGGATTCTGGCTGACCCGGAATTTGACCGCTTTGATCTCTCCGCTTTCAAGCTGAAACTCTGCACCAGCGCCCCCTTGAGGCCGGATGTTATAGCCGATGCCATGGGCCGCTGGCCCGGCAACATACGAGAGGTTTACGGCCTCACAGAGGGCGGCATTTCCACCAGTCTCGACTGTGCGGCGCACCCGGACAAATGGAGCTCGGTCGGCATACCAACGGAAGGTGCGGAAGTGCGGGTGATCGACGACGATGGTCATGAACTCCCGCGAGGCAAAACCGGCGAATTGGTTGGCCGCGCCATTTCGATGATGCGCGGATACGTGAACCGGCCTGAACAGACCCAGGAAATGCTGTGGGAAAGCCCTGAGGGCGATATGTTCTATCGCAGCGGTGATATGGGACAAATCGACGAAGACGGTTTTATCTACATACTCGATCGCCGCAAGGACATGATTATTTCCGGCGGATTTAATATTTACGCGGTCGATCTTGAGAAGGTGCTGCTGGCACACCCTGCTGTGGACGACGCAGCGGTTATCGGCATTCCGAGCGAACATTGGGGAGAAACGCCTCTGGGCCTGGTGGTTCTCAGACCTGGGCACCAGGATTCCGGGCTTACGATACTCGAATGGGCTAACGGCCAGCTGGGCAAAGGCCAGCGTATCTCCGCTATCGAGCTTCGCGAGGAGCTGCCCCGCTCCACCATTGGTAAAATTCTGAAGCGGGAGCTGCGCGCACCTTATTGGAAGTAGATCACGCGTTGATCCCCATTAGCGCCGGGCCAGCTTGTCTAGGGCCGCCCGGCAATCCTCTGATCGAAGCCGCTCGGAAAACACCTCACGCTCCCGCTCCAGCGCCTGTTCAATCTGCGCACGCCAGGGAGCGCGGATCAGTCGCTTACTGGCTCGCAGAGCTTCACGAGGTTTGTTTGCCAGGGTCTCTGCAATCGCCAGCGCTACAACCAACGCCTGCCCGTCGTCCACAACCCGGCTTACCAGCCCACACTCCCTGGCATCACTGCCACTGATCACCTCACCCAATAGCAGCAGATCCGTGGCTTTGCGAGTACCCAAATGCAGCGGCATAGTGACCGTAGAAGCGGCCTCCGGCACCAGCCCGAGATCCACAAATGCTGTCTTGAATTTCGCACTTTTTGCAGCGACCACGGCATCCACGTGTAACAACAGTGTTGTGCCGATACCGATTGCCATGCCTTCCACCGCAGCTATGACCGGCGTATCGCAGTTCATCAGCGCCTCAATAAACGCCAGCCCGGCGGAGGGCTTCGGATTTTCATCTGCGGCACGGGCACGGAAATCATCCAGATCATTTCCAGCAGTAAATACCCCCCCTGCTCCTGAGATTAAAATAGCGTTAACTGTCTCGTCACTGTTGGCGCGGAGAATGGCATCACTCAGCTGCTGGTACATATCCCGGGTCAGGGCATTCTTCTTCTCGGGGCGATTAATAATAAGCCGGAGCACGCTTTGAAACTGCTGACTTTCAATCATTGGACTATCCTTTCAAGAATGTTCTGATGTCTACGCATAAAACATCCTATTGCAAAAACCTAATCATGTGATAGATTTAGGGCATACTAAATCACCCTGCAGTCGCCAGTTCTGCACAGCGAAACAAAAAAAGTATCATTACAACAATGAACGAGGCACTTTTTATGAATCTCTTCGGCAAAGCACACAAAACCCTGACAGTCTACGCGTCTGCCTTTACCCTCGGAATCTCAGCTGCACTGAGCGCTGCACCTGCAGCCGCGCAGGAGACGTTCACCTGGAAAGTACAGTCACATTGGCCGGGCGCCAGTAGCTCTTACACAGACAGCCTGGTAAGACTGCAACGAGTTCTGGACGAGCGCACCGACGGCCGTCTCAAGCTCAAACTGTATGAAGCCGGCGCTCTCTTCTCCGCCCAGGAAACCTTCAATGCAGTAAGCCGCGGCATTCTGGAAATGGGAACAATCTCACCATCCTATGCCCAAGACAAAGTCTCTCTTGCGGGTATTGCCTCCGGCTTGCCCTTTGCATTTCGTAACGTATGGGAAGCTGAATACTTCCATCAGGGCATGGGCTTTGAGCAGATGCTTCGTGACGAAGCAGCAGAACACGACGTTTACTGGGCGACCGATAAGGTGTACCCCACTGAAATGGTCATCAAAAAGCCTATTAAAAGCTGGGATGATTTTACCAGTTTAAAAGTTCGTTCTTCTGGTGTTCTGCAAAAGTTCTTGACCGAAGCGGGTGCTGCAGCGTCTTACATTCCAGGTAGCGAGCTATACTCAGCACTGGACTCGGGCATCGTTGACGGAGCCCATTGGGGTGCAGCTCAGGGTGCCGCCAGCATGGGTTTGTATGAAGTGGCCAAGTACCACGTTCAACCGGCCCTGAACATCGCGGGCACGGATGTCATTATTGTCAGCATGAAAGCGCTTAACAAGTTGCCGGAAGACATGCAGGAGGTTGTCAAGAATGCGCTCGACGAGCAATTCTGGATTCGTACAAACGAATACCTTTACAAGGAACGCATCACCCTGGCCAAGGTTATCGCCGAACAGGGCGTGCAGGTGAACGTTCTGCCGGATGAAGTTCAGGCCAAGCTGGTAAAAGCCGCACAGGCAATGTGGGACGAGGAAGGCGAGCGCAGCGACAACGCCAGGAAGGCGCTGGACATGCTGAAGGGCTACCTGGCAGAACTCGGCTACCTCTAAGCCGGAGTTCAAACAAGTGACACCGACCGGAGCCTTTGACGTCCGGTCTTTTTATTCCTGAAAAAACCCAACATCCGCCCGGAGAATGCCATGAGTGTGCTAACCGCATTCATAAGAGGAGTTACCCGTATTAATGACTTTGTCGGGCGCTGGATAGCCCTGCTCGTTTTTGCCATGTTCGCGTTCCTGCTGCTGGAGGTGGGCTTCCGTTATCTACTTAATGCACCCACGGTCTGGACCAACGAGCTTACCCAGATGCTGTTCGGCGTTTACGCGGTTATGTCCGGAGGCTA
>Ga0307486_1001429_pt1 | contig 18414 bp, 12 predicted proteins | sample CBIW02metaG_FD_203663 | JGI IMG/M metagenome (GOLD analysis project Ga0307486, IMG submission 203663) | Sea-ice brine microbial communities from Beaufort Sea near Barrow, Alaska, United States - CBIW 0.2 | ecosystem: Environmental > Aquatic > Marine > Coastal | place: USA: Alaska | collected...
ACCCCGAGAACATTCGGGTTCGCCGCCTTAGCTCAGTCGGCAGAGCGTTTCACTCGTAATGAAAAGGTCGTGAGTTCGATTCTCACAGGCGGCTCCACTAGCCCCGGTTCTGATGAACTGGGGCTTTTTGGTTCCCTAGGCCGCGGGGTCCGCTAGCCCGCAGCCAATGCGCGTGCGACTCCTGAATCACTGCGGCGGCCTTTCGATTGCGGCGCGCTACGCGTACTCTGAAGAGGTTCCATGGCGGAACCGCAGCGGGAGGGCTCATGCGAATCGTTGTCAAAGTGGTCGTTTCATTGACCGTGCTCACGTTGCTTGTCGCTGGCTGCTCGCCAGACGAGGCAACGGTGAGCCCCTCGCCCACTACTGTTCCTGCAATCACTAGCTCTACGGACACGACAAGCCCAACTGCGGTACCTGTGCCTTTGCGCGACACCTTGTCCAAAGTTGCCACCGCCAAGAGCGCCACGATTGACGCGTATCCGACTCCGAACGGGGCGGACTTTCAAGTCATCGACGCCGCGGACGTGCTCACGGTCCCCGACGAAACTCCACTCGTGTTTCTGGTGAAGACAGTGACGGATGGTTGGCTTGAGGTGTGGTTGCCGGTGCGGCCCAATGGGTCCACGGCATGGGTGCGCGCAAGTGACGTGACCGTGACGGACACGCGATACTGGATCGACGTGAGCCTGAGTGACTTCACCCTTAGGGTCTACGACGACGAGGACATGGTCTTTGAGACCCCCATCGGGGTAGGGCAAGACGAAATGCCGACACCAGGTGGCACCTATTACATTCGCGAGCTGCTCCAGCCGCCGAACGCCGCTGGGGTCTACGGTCCCTATGCCTACGGACTGTCCGGCTATTCTCCGGTGCTGGACTCGTTTGCAGGCGGCGACGCGGTTATTGGAATCCACGGTACGGATACGCCGTCGTCCATAGGGACCACCGTGTCCCATGGTTGTATCCGGATGCCCAACGACGCGATCACCCAGATCGTGACCCAGATCGGACTGCCGCTAGGCGCTCCGGTCTACATCAACGCCTGATCGATCTGCCCGGGCGCACACAAATGCCCGCCATCTGAGGTGGCGGGCATTTGCGTGCGTTCGCTAGTGCGGGAGGGCTATCCGGCGAACGTGGCCTCGGCAACTACCGCAATTGCGGAAGGTGCCTCGGGAAGTGGCGGTGCCCCGAGAACCTGCGTGATCTCAGTCGGCGGCTGAGCAGCGCAGTCCGGCGTTGCCGGCGGGTAGATGAGGGTCGCCTCTATGGAGGGGTTCACCCCAATCGTGACCGCAATGCCGTCGTCCTGACGCGTCCAACCGAAGTTGTCGTTGCCGACTGAGGTCCAGCCGTCATCCGCGTTTCCAGCCCATCCGGGCCAGCCCGTCGGCATTCCATCCGCATCGATCGAGGCACCGGGCCAAAGGATCCGACCCTCGCCGATGTCTACCGTGCGGACCTCGTCCGCGATACCGGCGATCGGACTGTGGAAGGTGATAGTCGCCTTGCCGTCAGTGTTGGTGGATTGGCCGTCAGGATCGACGAGCACCACGCTGTAGTCGACCCACGGAACATCGCCGGTGCACACCGGGGAAATAACGGTTCCCGTGAGCGTCGGCTCGGCCGGCTCCACGCATCCACCGTTGTCGGCTTCCGAATTCCAGAACCGAGTGTTCTCGGTGAGCTGGTCCTCGGTCACGGTAGCCATGGTCCAAGTCTGACCATCATCGTCAGACGAGCAGACCTCGTAGGTCTGTACGCAGGTTCCCTCGTCGTAGAGGGTGTAGCCGCCCTCGTCGAACTCGGCTGCGCTGACAGTGCCCATGGTCCAGTCCGAAGTGCAGATCTGCACGTCAGGCGGGCCACAGGGATCTTCGCCGTCAGGGTAGTTGAGTTCGGTTTGGAAGTCAGGGTTGAAGTTCACCATGACCGCCATCGCGCCGTCACGGGTCCAGGCGAAGTTGCCATCAGTCGCGTGCCAGATGCCAGCATCGTCTTGTTCCCAACCGGGCCAGCCTCCAGTTTCGGAACCGGGCCACGGGATAGATCCGGTAGCAGAGAATACTGCTGCGCCGGCGGGGTTGAACGGAACGGGTACAGCCCAGCTATTGCCGTCGCCGTCGCTCATCATGATCGTGGCCGTGGTGTCAGGAGTCGACTGTTGGTCAGGATCGGTCAGGTGGATCGCGTAGTTGAGGACAGGGGAGCCGTCACTACAGATCGCCACTACCTCGCCCTTGAGTTCCGGCGCTGCGCAGTCACGGTCGTAGATGAACGTGTGACTCATGTAGATGCTGGAATCTTCGGGGTGCCCAACGGTGTCATTGTCGCCGCGGTATACCCATTCGAGGGTGTCTCCGAGCTGCTCGTAGGCTTCACGGGCCTTGAGGGTGGAGGTGTTGTACACGTCCTTCTGTACCCACATTCCACAGGGGATCGGGTCGTCACAGTCGACTCGTTGCTGCGGGAACCATGCTGCGACGGTCGCTCCTTCAGGTGCGCTCGTGTTGGGCATGAGCCAGCAGGCGACCTCAACACACGGTTCGTTGGTGAAGTCGGCGAGTTGCAACTCTGCTGTGTTGCCGACTTTGGTCCAGCCTTCCGTCAACTTCCAAACCGTGTTGTCTGCGGTCATGGTCGCGACGAGGAAGCTGTGGCCGTCGTGGCTCTCCACTTCGTAGCTGATGCCTTCAGTGGTGGGCAAGTGGTAACTGTCGTTGTTCGCGCCGCACATGTCGACGACCTCGGGAGCCACTGGGGTCACCGTGCAATCGTCGCCCTGGAGGTAGAACCACTTCTGAACGAGCTTGGAGTCCTCCACCTTGCCGTTCGCGTAGGTAAGCAGGCCGTCCTCGAGGACGGCGTCGATCGCTGCCTGTGTTCCCTTGTACAAGTCAGCTTGGTACCAGGTTCCGCACGCGGGGACGAAGTCCTTGAGCGCGGCCGCTGTCATGACCTTGGGGTGGGTCTGGGGGAAGGTCTTGTTTGCGGTGTTGCAGTTGCCCCAACCCTTGGAGTTGTCAGCGTTCGCGAAGCCCATGTTGAGCTTGGAGGCGTCGGTGCAGCCTGCCTGCGGAAGAGTCCACAGCACCCATTCGGTCACCTTTTCGGGCTCCACTGGCGGGCACTGCGCTGCTTCGTCATCGGTAAGCGCGCGAGTTTCCTCGGTCACTGTCGTCTGCTGGTTCTTGGTGTCAAGCACCCACTTCTGGTGGCGGTCCGACCACTTGTGCGGCGTGGTGGTGGTCGTGGTCTTGACATCGACGGTCAGGGAGTCGCACTGGTACTCGCCCAACATCGTGGTCATGTCTACCTCGTCGAGAGGCTTCTCGGGTTGGCAGGCCTCGTCCGAAAGCGCGATCTCAAACTTCATCTTTCCTGACTTTGCGGCTACCCAGCCTCCGCTTGCGTCTCCCCACTCGGTGTTCGTGGAAGTGATCTCGGCGTACGCATAACCGTTGCTGTACGTGTAGCGGATGCTGTCGGTATTCGAGGGAAGGGTATAGCTGTCGTTCTCGGTGCCACACTCGTCAACGACGGTGGGAAACTCGGGAACGACCTTGTCCGCGGGCTTCACGGGAACCTGACACCCGTTGTCGACGATGTCCTGACCCGTGGTGGCGCCGGATACTCCCAGGTTCTTGCCGGCGTAATGGGCGCTGTCGCCGTTCACGGTGTAGTCGAACGCAGGAATAATGTCTCTGGAGTGCCCGTCGTGGCCACTCGTCTTCACCACGGAATCTACGCTGACATTATTCTCGACCCAGCCATTGCCGTTGTTCGCGTGGCAGAGGGTCACCTTCTGACCGCCATAGATTGGGCCGTCCCCGCCGGATCCGTTTCCTTGCGTCGCGTACGACGGTCCGGCGAGCGTCACCGTGAACATAAGCGCTAGCAGTAGCGCCCAGCCCCTTTTAAAATCTCTCAGAACCATGATGGTTACCTCCCCAGGTCCGGCCCGCCGTCATCGTTGACAGCCCATTGGTGCCGGTAAACGTCAGGCTAGGGCTCGCAGCAACTCCAACTCGGATGCCCAAAATGACGAATGAACGCAAGTGACAAAATGATTCTTATGTGACAAATGGGACACTCGGAACCTTGGCGTGTTGGGTTGTGGCGCACGTGTCGAGCGTGGAGTACCACCGTTCCCCTCGCCCGCGCCCACGTGCGCTGCGCGGCTCGGCGGGAGGTGCGTGCCAGAATGAACGCGTGACTATGACCGCCGCCCAAAATGACATCGTTGAGGCTCTATCGGCTGCGGTCGACGGCGAGGTAGAGGCCGACGTGCGCAGGCGAGCCGAATACTCAACCGACGCTTCCAACTACCGCGTAGTCCCCGAAGTCGTCGTCTTTCCGCGCGACGCGGATGATCTAGTTGCCGTGCTCGCGACCGCACGCAGTGTCGGGGTACCCACCACGATGCGCGGGGGCGGCACGTCGACCGCGGGCAACAGTATTGGCGACGGCGTCGTTGTCGATACCTCGCGCCATATGAACCGCATCCTCGCCGTGGACCACGAGGCTAAGACCGCTCGCGTTCAGCCAGGAGTGGTACTCACCGACCTCCAAAAGCTCGTGGCCGGCTCCGGGTTGCGTTTCGGCCCAGACCCCAGCACGTCCTCACGCGCCACCTTGGGCGGAATGATTGGAAACAACGCGTGCGGCCCTCATGCCGTGGCGTATGGAAAGACCGCAGACAATGTCGAGTCGTTAGCGGTGGTCGATGGTGCCGGCCGGCGATACGAGGCCGCGGACTCTCTGGCCGTGGTCCCCGGACTGGATGACTTTGCGGCGGCGAATCTCGCTCTGATGCGCACCGAGTTTGGCCGGTTTGGCCGCCAGGTCAGCGGGTACTCGCTCGAGCACCTCCTCCCGGAGCACGGCCATTCTGTCGCCCGGTTCCTCGTGGGCACCGAAGGCACGCTCGCGACCACGCTCGAGGCCACCGTCAAGCTCGTTGACATAGCACCGTTCCGCCTAATGGCGGCCTTTGGCTACGAGGACATGCCCTCAGCGGCCGATGCCGTCGTGCCGATGCTGGCGCACTCGCCCGATGCCGTCGAGGGCCTAGACGCCCGTCTCGTGGCCAAGGTGGGGCGCGCGAAGGGCGCGGCGTCGATTCCCGAACTGCCGCGTGGTGCAGGCTGGCTCTTCGTCGAGATAGGCGCAGCCACCGAGGCCGAGGCTGAGGCTCGAATGGCGGCCCTGGCGGCCGATGCCGGGACCACTAGCGTGCGGATTGTCCGCAATCCAGTCGAAGCCGCGAGGCTGTGGGCTATTCGCGCCGATGGCGCGGGGCTTGCAGGACGCACCTCATCAAATAAGGAGGCGTGGCCGGGATGGGAGGACGCCGCGGTCCCGCCTGAGCACCTCGGTACCTATCTGCGTGCCCTCGACGAACTCATGGCTCGTCACGGAGTCGAGGGTGAGCCCTTTGGTCACTTTGGGGACGGCTGCATCCACGTGCGCCTCGATATTCCGCTACAGGATGACGGGCGTCCGCTGCGAGCGTTCATGGAGGACGGCGCCGCGCTCGTTACGAGCCTGGGCGGTTCCCTGTCGGGGGAGCATGGCGACGGACGCGCGCGCAGCGAACTGCTCAAGGTCATGTACTCATCGGAGGCGATTGACGCCTTTGGGCAGATCAAGGCTCTTTTTGACCCGAATGGAAACCTGAACCCCGGCATCATCGTGGACCCCGCCCCGCTCGACGCTAGCCTGCGCCGGCCAGCGGCAAAGGCGACCACGCCCTCGTCCGGCGGACTCGCCTTCGCCCACGACAACGGTGACCTGACCGAGGCCGTCCACCGCTGCACTGGAGTGGGCAAGTGCCGGTCCGACGCAGTCACCTCGGGCACCGGCTTTATGTGTCCGAGCTACGCGGCGACTGGGGACGAGAAAGACGTCACGCGCGGGCGCGCTCGCGTGTTGCAGGAGGCCATCAACGGCAACCTGATTGGCGGCCTCGCTGCGCCCGAAGTGCGCGAGAGTCTGGACCTGTGCCTCAGTTGCAAGGCGTGCTCGAGCGATTGCCCAAGCGGCGTCGATATGGCCGCTTACAAGGCAGAGGTGCTGCATCTTTCATACAAGGGCAAGATTCGGCCCGTCACCCATTATTCAGTGGGATGGATGCCGCGGTGGCTCAAACTGGTAGGCCTCGCTCCGCGGCTAGTTAATGCCATTGCGAGCCCTAAGTGGATTCAGCGGGCCCTGGTGAGCGTGGCAGGAATGGACACTCGCCGCACCTTGCCGGAGTTCGCGGTGGAGCCGTTCCGCCGTAGTGCCGTCGCGAAGTCTCACTCCGCCCAGTCCGCGACCCGTACCGACGAGCGCCGAGTGGTGTTGTGGGCGGACTCGTTTACTGATGGTCTAGACCCCCAGATTCCTGTCGCGATGGTTGCGGTGCTGGAGGATGCAGGGTTCGACGTGATTGTCTCGGCGGGAGAGGCCTGCTGTGGAGTGACCTGGATCTCCACGGGACAACTCGATGGCGCGCGCAAACGACTGAACGGTTTGCTCGAAGTGCTGGGGCCGTACGCCGTGAACGGGATCCCGATTATTGGTATTGAGCCCTCATGCATGGGGGTTCTGCGCGGGGACCTGACAGAGCTCCTCCCCGACGACCCGCGTGCCCACGCCGTCGCCGCGGGTACGTACTCGCTGGCAGAGGTGCTGACCGGTAGGGCTCCGGTCAAGCCTGATTCCGCTTGGCAGTTGCCGCGACTCGACGATGTGACCGCGGTGGTGCAGCCGCACTGCCACCAGTACTCAGTGATGGGCTACGCGGCGGACAGGGACCTCCTCGCGAGGGCCGGGGTGTCTGTGACTGAGGCTTCTGGGTGCTGCGGGTTGGCTGGGAACTGGGGCACTGAAAAGGGCCACTACGACACGTCGGTCAAGGTCGCCGAAAACTCGTTGCTCCCCAGGCTTCGCGAGGCGCCCCCAGGCGCTGTCTACCTCGCCGATGGTCTTAGCTGCCGCACGCAGGCGAGTGATTTGGCGGACGTTAATGGACGCCACCTCGCCGAGCTGCTCGCAGAACGCATCGGACAGCCAGTAAAGTGAGTTAACTGACTGCCAATACCTTCTGGTGGCTAGAGCGTGCGCTCAAACGCGCTGACAAACGCGTTGAGTTGGCCCGACTCGACCAGAAAGCCGTCGTGACCGACGGGGGAGTGGACTACCTTCACGCCGTGCGATCCGGACATCGAGGCATCGATGCGCTCGGAGTTGTGCACAGGGTAGAGGCGGTCGCTGTCGACTGCGACGACCAGCGCGGGCACGTCGACCCCAGCGAGCGCAGCTTCGACGCCGCCACGCCCGCGACCCACGTCGTGAGACTGGATCGATTGAGCCAGCCTGATGTACGAATTGGCGTCAAACCGACGCGCCAGTTTGCGCGCGTGATGAGCCAAGTAACTTTGGATCGCGAACTCGCCGCCTCGCCCAATCGGGTCCGAGTTGCCCTGGTAGTTGCGCCCAAAACGCTCTCCCAGTTCGCTCTCTGACCGATACGTGGTGTGAGCGATCATGCGGGCGATGCCAAGCCCCACGTGGGGTCCGTGGCCGTCTGGGGCATCGTAGTAGTCGCCCTTGTTGTAGTTGGGGTCAGCGGCAATTGCCGCGAGCTGCGTGGTCGACCACGCGATCTGGTCCGCGGTGACGGCGGCTGTCGATCCCACTGGGGCGATAGCCCCGACTCGGCCGGGAGCCATGATGGTCCATTCGATCGCGCGCATGCCGCCCATCGAGGGCCCGGCAATCAGGCGCCACTTGTCGATGGCCAGATGATCCATGACTGCGATCTCCGCGTTCACCATGTCGCGCATGGTGACGTAGGGGAAGCGTGATCCCCACGCCTTGCCATCTGCTGGATGTAGCGACGCTGGGCCGGTCGAACCCTGACAGCCCCCTACGACATTCGCAGAGACGATGAAGTGTCGAGTGGGGTCGATGGGCTTTCCCACTCCCACCATGGCGTTCCACCAGCCCCCAGTGAGGTGACCGTGAGATGCGGGGCCGAACACGTGGCTGTCACCGGTGAGCGCGTGGGCTACATAGACCGCGTTGTCGCGCGCGGCGTTGAGTTCGCCCCAGGTTTCGTAGGCCATTCGGACGTCGGGCAGCACGCCCAGGGGGTCCGCCTCAAGAGCCAGGTCGCCGATGTCGACAAACTGCCGTCGCCCCACGGGGTCGCCGGGTCGCCACGCAGACGATGCGGGGATGGGCGCGCCTGGACCGGGGCCCAGGTCGGCGGCCCATGCGTCTGTCTCGATTCCGTCGTCATCCATACCGCACATAACACTAGGGCACGCGCGCTTGAGGTGGGAGCCGTTTGTGCCGATACAAAAAAGCAGTGGTTCACGGCGCGTGATTGGTGACAGTTTGCGAGTCGGGGGCCGCGGAGAGTGCGAAATGTCACATATGCAAACTATGTTTCGCATGTGACAATTGGGAACGAGCGCCAGCCTCACGGCGGTGCATATGAGGACGCGGCCAAGTAGGCCAGAGGTTGATGGTGGGAGATCTGAAGTGTTTCTGACTGGACTAAGCCCAATTGCGCCGCTCGCGCTCACGACGCGCATGCGCAAGGCAGTGGCAGCAGCCTCCGCCACCCTTGTCATCGCCGCGGCCATCGTGGTCGCGTCGCCTGTATCTGACGCCGATGCCGTGGGTTACCCCGGTCAGGATGAGATCGATTCCGCCCGCGCGGCGGTCTCAGATGCCCAGTCGGGTGTCGCTGAACTAGACGCCGCAGTTGCCGATCTGGCCGCCGCGCTCAATGAAGCGGAAACCGCCGCGATGATCGCGGAAGACCGAGTCACCGACGCGCAGGTGGATAAGGAACAAACGGCCGCCGAACTCGTCGCCGCGAATAAGAACGCTGCGCAGGCCGATGCGGCATTGGCTGCGGCTCGCGACAACCTGGCGACAGTTGCCATGGATGCGTACCGGACCGGCGGCAGCTTTGAGCAACTGAAGGCGATCACCTCGTCGAACGGCTTTGACGACGTCATCGTGAAGACGGAGGCCGTTGACCGTGCCTCATCCGAAGCCGACTCGCGGGTGCAGTCTGTCAAGGCCGCCGAGATTGTGGCGAAGGCCATGCGCGGATACGCCGAGGACGCAGCCGACAAGGCGACTCAGGCCGAGCAGGATGCAGTTGAGGCCGCGGCTACCGCTACTGAAGCCCGGACGTACGCGCAGAACGCGGTGAACGAGGTCTCGTCCGCCCGCGATGCGGCGATCAGTCGGCTCGCGCAGTTGCGCAATTCAAGCGTCGCACTTGAGCAGCAGCGCCAAAACGGGCTGGAAGCCGCTCGCGACGAGCAAGCGCGCCAAGCGCTCGAGGCCGCAGCTGAGCAGTCCCAGGCGGATTCTTCGGCGGGGGGCGAGCCCACCAGCAATATTGTGACGAAGCCGGTGCCTCGGCCCACGACGACGTCGGACCCTAAGCCCACGACGACGTCGGACCCTAAGCCCACGACGACGTCGGACCCTAAGCCCACGACGACGTCGGACCCTAAGCCCACGACGACATCGGACCCGAAGCCCACGACCACCTCCGACCCTAAGCCCACCGCGACCTCGGACCCCGAGCCAGAACCTGATCCCACCTGGAAATCGAGCTCATCGCAGGGCAGCAAGGCCGCCTCGCACTCGCTGACGTTGGTGGGCAAGCCATACTCTCAGACGCTCGATGGCGGCACCGGCCCCACGTACTACGACTGCTCCGGTCTCACCCAAGAGGCCTGGGCCACTGCAGGGATCTACATCCCCCGCACATCCAGTAGCCAATACTGGGCGACGACCCACGTTCCACTGTCCGAAGTTCGGCCGGGAGACCTGGTGTTCTGGAGCTCCAATGGTTCTGGAAGCGGCGTGTATCACATAGAGGTCTACATCGGTGGGGGCCAGGTGATGGGTGCTCACAAGCCAGGCACGCCCGCATCGGTCAGCTCCCTGTACCGCGGCGGCTCGTACAACCTCATGGCAGTGGTGGGACGGCCTTAGCCAGCAAGTGCCGGCGCCCCTGTTGCTAGAGGCTCCCGGCGCCAGAAACGACAAAAGCGACGCGAACTGTGAAGTTCGCGCCGCCCTTATGGTGAAAGCGGTTAGTGCTCCGGAGGAGCCAGCGGGTTCATGTGCTCGAACGGCGTGCCCTTGGCGCGAGCGAACGATGCATTGATTTCAGCCTCGGCTTCTTCACGGCTTACCCAGTGCGCGCCCTCGACGGACTTACCCGGCTCAAGGTCCTTGTAGACCTCGAAGAAGTGCTGAACTTCAAGGCGGTGGAAGTCGCTGACGTCCTCGAGCTCCTGGCGCCACGCCTGGCGCTGGTCGCCTACCGGGACACAGAGCAGCTTGTCGTCTCCGCCGGCCTCATCGCGCATGCGGAACATTCCAAGTACTCGGCACTTGATCTGGCAGCCGGGGAAGGTGGGCTCTTCAAGCAGTACTAGCGCATCGATGGGGTCGCCGTCCTGGCCGAGTGTGCCGTCGATGAACCCGTAGTCGTCGGGGTAACGCGTAGAGGTGAACAGCATGCGGTCAAGTCGGATGCGACCCGTCTCGTGGTCGACCTCGTATTTGTTGCGGCTTCCCTTGGGGATTTCAATCGTGACATCAAATTCCATGGCGCTTCCTTACGTCCGGTGTGCGGCTTGATGGGTACTATTCTGGCGCATGTTGGGAGGTGGCGCGTGCGAGGCAAACTTTGGGCAGGAATTCTGACCCCGGTCATCGTGCTTGGTGGGGTCGGCGCGTACGCGTGGGCCGATGCTGAGGACATTGTTCCTGGCGTACTCACTAACGCTGAAGAAAAACTACCGCCGGCGCCTTTTCTTACCGCAGAACCCGTCGCGGTGGCGTCTACCGGCGCGGTTCCGGTGACCGACTTGAGTGACAGCGCCCCCATCCCCGCGGCCAGCGTCGTGAATGATCTAGCCACGCAACTGAGGTCCGACGCTCGGACCGGCGATTCAACGAATGTCGCGGTGGTGGACTACCTGACCGGCGAGTACGTGGGGGGTATTTCCCCGAGCGACACTCAAGTGCCGGCATCGACTACCAAGTTGTTGACGGCCGCTGCGGCCCTTCACGCACTGGGCCCAGACTTCACCACCAAGACGACGGCGACGTGGGAGTCGTCCACCGCGACCCTCACTCTTGTCGCGGGCGGAGACCTGATGCTCGCTTCGGGAACAGGCCACCACGGCATCGGGCATGAGGGCGAGCTTGATGAAGCGAATGGGTGGGCCGGGCTCGGCGACCTCGCCCAGTTGGTGCGCACCGCGCTTGGATCCAATGCGCCGGCCACGGTCAATGTCGCAGTTGACGACTCCGCGTTTCCTGGCCCTGCGTGGCCCGAGGCGTGGCCTGAGTACGCGCGTGCCAACGGTTACGCGGCCCCGGTCACCGGCATCGCGGTCAACATCGCGCGCCTCGCGGGCGATGGCTATGGAGCCCGATACGACGATCCGTCACTTGCCGCGGCAGACGACTTTGCCACTGCGCTGACCGCCGAGGGTTTCACGGTGGGCACCGTAGCTCACGCGAAGTCGCCCGCCGCAGCCAGCGAGGTGGCGACGGTGGAATCCGCTCCTTTGAGCATCGTCACCAAGTATTTTCTTGCCGTGTCCGACAACACGGTGGCGGAGGTCACCGGGAGAATTCTTGCGCTCGAGACCGGGAACAGCGTTGACCCTGCCGGCGCGGCCACAGCGACGGTCTCTCAGCTCCGGGATATGGGGGTCGACACCAGCGGACTTGTGCTTTTTGACGGCGCGGGCTTCTCTGAGGATGATCGCATCTCCCCTCACCACCTCACCGATACGATCGTTGCCTCGCGCACGGACCCCAACACGCAGGATCTAGTGAACTATCTCGCGCTGGGCGGGCTAGAGGGCACCGTCGCGGGGCGCTACAACGATGAAAGCGCTGCGGGTTACGTACGGGCTAAAACGGGTTCGCTGACGGGGGTGACCACGTTGGCGGGCATCGTCACTACGGCCGATGGGCGCGTGCTCGCTTTCGCGACGATGGCGGACGGAATGCCGTACGGTCAGACACAGCCCAAGGCGGCGATTGATGACTTCGTCGATGCGCTCGCAGAGTGTGGGTGCCAATAGTGTCCGTTCCAAGAGGATTTGAGAGAGTGCCCGCATGACAGGTCCGCACCCGTCGGTCGCCGCCACCCGGGTGGCAGTCCGAGAGGCGTTGCACGGGTACGACATCGGCACTCGCGTGTGGGTGGCGTGCTCGGGTGGACCCGACTCGTTGGCGCTCGCTGCCGCCACGGCATATGTGTCGCGCAAAGAGGGGTACTTCTCGGGCGCAATCATCGTTGATCATGGACTCCAGCCGGATAGCGCCGAGGTGGCGCGGCACGCGGCGATGCAGGTCAAGAAGGCTGGTATCCATCAGGTCTTCGTCGAGCGCGTGGTGGTGGGTCGCGAAGGCGGACTTGAATCGGCTGCGCGCACCGCGCGCTACAACGCCATCGAGGCGCGGGTCACGGCCGAGGGTGGCGTAGACCCGCACATCCTGACCGGCCACACGATGGATGATCAGGCGGAGACCGTGCTGCTGGCGCTCGCCCGCGGCTCTGGCGCGCGTGCGCTGAGTGGGATCCCAGCGCGCCGTGGTCGCATCATTCGCCCGTTCCTGTCGGTACGCCGCAAAGACACCGTCGCGGCCTGCCAGGCGCAAAATCTCGATCCCTGGATGGACCCCACGAACGAGAAAGACGGAGGGCCTAAGCGATCCGCGCTGCGTGGCAAGGTGATGCCCGCGCTCGTGGAGGTACTCGGTGCAGGCGTGGTGTCCGGGCTCGCGCGCTCGGCAGCCCTACTTCAGGCCGATGCTGACGAGCTGGAACGCCAGACGCGAGCGAAGATGCGTAAGTCGTCTGTGGCGATGGCGGACGATGAATGGCGGTGCGACAAGTTGGCGGCGTTGCCAGACGCCATTCGCTCGCGAATGCTCAAGATGCTTGCGGAGGGAAAGGGCGCAGGCCCGCTCACCGCAGCCCACGTGCGCATGCTCGATAAATTGGTGATGCAGTACAAGGGCCAGGGGGCCGTGGCCCTTCCTGGTGGCTACGAAGCGCGCCGCGAGTATGGCAGGCTAATCATTTCCGGAACCGTCGACCTTGGGAGCAACGAGTGAACGCGCAATTCGACATGGACGACTTCACCCATATCGCGGTAAGCGAGAAGCAGATCGCCACGAAGCTGGATGAGATCGCCGCTCAGATCCGTGAGGACTACAAGGGTGTCGACTTGCTGATTGTCGGGGTGCTCAAGGGCGCCGTGATGGTGATGGCCGACCTTGCACGCAGGCTTCCCCCGCAGGTCCAGATGGACTGGATGGCAGTGTCGTCGTACGGGTCCGGGACCAAGAGCTCGGGCGTGGTCCGTATTCTCAAGGACCTCGACGCGGACCTTCACGGACGGCACGTGCTGATCGTCGAGGACATCATCGACTCCGGGGTGACGTTGTCTTGGTTGCTGGGAAACCTCCGCTCGCGTGGCGCGGAATCGGTCGAGGTCGCAGCGCTCTTGCGCAAGCCCGATGCCGCGACCGTCGATATTGACGTGAAGTACGTGGGCTTCGATATTGCCAACGACTTTGTGGTGGGATACGGACTCGACTTCGCTGAGAGGTACCGCACGCTTCCGTTCGTCGCCGTCCTCAAGCCCAGCGTCTACGAAGGCGCTTAAACGACGGCAAAAGTGGCTCTGGCGAGGCTGATTCCCGCTATGGGCGAAACCTGCACATGGCGTCAGTGTGCTCGCGTAGAGTGCATATCACCATGAAGAATGTCTTTAGCCCGCGCCGCCTGATTCCCATCGTTTTGCTAGCCGTCATCATCGGCTACCTGGTGTCAGGACTTTTCGCCCCCAAAATCGACCAGGTCGACACTTCTGAGGGCTTCGCGCTCCTGGAGGCAGGCGCCGTTGAACAGGTCAAGATTGTTGACGGCGACCAGCGCGTCGAGATGACTCTGCTTGAGAAGTTGCCTGCGGACTCACCCGATGCCTGGTCTGAATTGTCGCCCAAGGTGCAGTTCTTCTATGTCGAGCCTCAGGGTGAGGACATCGTCGCCGCAGTCAACGCGGCAAACCCTGAGAAGGGGTATAACTCTGAGGTGCCGACCACCAGCATCTGGAGTTCGCTGCTGTTCACGTTGTTGCCCATTCTGCTGCTCGTGGGGCTCTTCTGGTTCATCATGAGCGCGATGCAGGGCGGCGCCGGCGGCGGCAAGGTCATGCAGTTCGGCAAGTCCAAGGCGAAACTTGTGACGCCGGACACCCCGACCGTGAAGTTTGAAGATGTAGCCGGAGTGGACGAGGCCGTCGAGGAACTGCGCGAGATCGAGGAGTTCCTCGAGCACCCCGCCAAATTCCAGGCCGTGGGCGCCAAAATCCCCAAGGGAGTTCTGCTCTACGGCCCTCCCGGGACAGGCAAGACGCTCTTGGCTCGTGCCGTCGCAGGCGAGGCGGGCGTGCCTTTCTATCACATCTCCGGATCAGACTTTGTGGAGATGTTCGTTGGCGTAGGCGCAAGCCGCGTCCGCGACCTATTCGAACAGGCGAAGAAGAACGCGCCGGCCATTATCTTTGTGGATGAGATCGATGCCGTAGGACGCCACCGCGGCGCAGGTATGGGTGGCGGTCACGACGAGCGCGAGCAGACCCTCAACCAGATGCTGGTGGAGATGGACGGCTTCGGTGCCAATACCAACGTCATTATGATCGCGGCCACTAACCGTCCCGACATCCTCGACCCCGCACTACTGCGACCGGGGCGCTTCGACCGTCAGGTGGGCGTCGACGCCCCCGACCTCAAGGGCCGTCACAAGGTTCTGGAAGTTCACGCTCAGGGCAAGCCGATGGCTCCTGACGTCAACCTCGAACTGATCGCGCGCCGGACGCCCGGATTTACCGGAGCTGACCTTGCCAACGTTCTCAATGAGGCCGCACTTTTGACCGCGCGCCAAGACTTGCAGATCATCGGCCCCGAACAACTCGACGAGGCGATCGACCGCGTGATCGCTGGGCCTCAGAAGCGCACGCGTGTGATGAACGATCACGACAAGAGTGTGACCGCGTACCACGAGGGCGGACACGCCCTGGTGGCCGCGGCGATGAACGACACTGACCCGGTGACCAAGGTGACGATTCTGCCGCGTGGCCGCGCCTTGGGCTACACGATGGTGATGCCTCAAGAGGATCGCTACTCCAAGACCCGTAACCAGTTGCTCGACAACTTGGCCTACGCCATGGGGGGCCGGATCGCCGAGGAGATCGTCTTCGGGGACCCATCGACTGGCGCCTCGAATGACATCTCGCAGGCGACCGACATTGCACGCAAGATGGTGACCGAGTACGGCATGAGTGCCCAAGTGGGTGCTGTGCACCTGGCGGGTGGATCCGGTGAGGTATTCATGGGTCGCGACATGGGCCACGGGCGCGACTACTCCGAGCAGGTTGCCTCTGTCATCGACGCCGAGGTCCGGCAGTTGCTGGACAACGCCATGGAAGATGCTGTGGTCGCGTTGATGCTTAACCGCAAACTACTTGACACCCTCGCAGCTGAGTTGCTCGAGCGCGAGACGCTGGGCGAAGACGCTTTGGCCGAGATCTTTGCAAAGGTCAAGCGAATCCCGGCACGTCCCAACTGGATCAGCGGCGACTGGTCTCCCGTTAAGGCGATTGCTGCCAAGAAGGCGGCCGCTCGCACGCCGGCCGCTAAGAAGCCGGCTGCGAAGACCCCAGCAGCGAAGAAGCCTGCCGCCAAGGCGCCCAGGAAGCCTGCGCAGCCTAAGTCCAAGCCGAGCGCTACTGATACCACTCAGCCTCCCGCTACAGACGACAACTAGGGTCGGAACATGTCTCGGTCACCGGAGTCCAACGAAAGTGGCGGTGCGGCACCCGTCGCGAGTTTCGACCGCCCACGCATTGAAGCTGCGGTACGCGAGATTCTTGCCGCGGTGGGAGAAGACCCCGACCGTGACGGATTGCTGGACACCCCGGCCCGAGTCGCGAGGGCTTACGAAGAGTTTTTCGCTGGCCTGAGCCAGGATCCAGCCGACGTGCTGAGCGCGGTGTTTGAGCTGGGTCACGAAGAGATGATTCTGGTCAAGGACATCGAGTTGTATTCCATGTGCGAACACCACCTGGTGCCCTTCCACGGGGTGGCGCACGTGGCCTATATCCCCAGCGAAGATGGCCGCATCACCGGGCTTTCCAAGCTCGCTCGCCTGGTTGACGTGTATGCGCGACGCCCACAGGTGCAGGAGCGCCTCACGACGCAGGTCGCGGATGCACTGGTTGAGCACCTGGGCGCGCGCGGCGTCCTCGTGGTGGTTGAGGCCGAGCATTTGTGTATGTCCATGCGTGGTATTCGAAAGGCCGGTGCGCGAACAGTGACATCGGCAGTGCGGGGAGTCATGCGCGATGGCGCGACCCGCGCCGAGGCAATGAGCCTCATCGCCGGGCGGTAACCGTGCCTGCGCTGCCGGAGGCCAACCGCACCCTGGTGATGGGGATTCTCAACGTGACGCCCGACAGCTTTAGCGACGGGGGCCGTTTCCTTGATGTGGAGCAGGCTATCTCTCACGGTGTCGAGCTCGCGCGCTCCGGCGCAGACGTAGTGGACGTTGGTGGCGAGTCCACGCGCCCCGGGGCGCACCGAGTCGATCCCAGCGTTGAGGTTGAGCGAGTGGTCCCCGTGATTAGAGCGCTGACCGAACGCGGGATAGCTGTCAGCGTCGACACCATGCGGGCTGGCACCGCGCGGGCCGCAGTCGAGGCGGGCGCGTGCCTGGTCAACGACGTCTCCGGGGGGCTTGCCGACCCGGGCATGGCGGACATGGTCGCGAGTCTCAACACCGATTTTGTTGCCATGCACTGGCGCGCTCATTCGCCCCAGATGGATTCGCGTGATGCCTATGACGACGTGGTGGCGGACGTGCGCGGGGAACTTGCCACGCGCATCGGCGCCCTGGTGGCCGCGGGAATCGACACCGAGCGAATAATTGTGGATCCCGGACTCGGCTTTTCCAAGGTCGGTGACAACAACTGGCGGTTGCTCGCACACTTGGACGCGCTGCAGGCGCTTGGCCACCGCGTGTTGGTGGGGGCATCCCGTAAGCGGTTCCTTGGGGCCGCGATCGCGCGCGTCGAGGCGGAGGCGAACGACCCCGGAATCCGCGACAATGCCACCACGGCAGTGACGGCGCTCGTCGCCCAGCAGGGCACGTGGGGAGTCCGTGTTCACAACGCCCGCGCGGCGAGTGACGCAATTCGGGTCGTGTCGGCTTGGCAGAATGCCACCTACCCGACAGAGTGAGGACATGACAATGAATGTTTTACCGTTCGTCAAAGACGGCATCGAGTTGGACCAGATCCAGGTTTTGGGGATTCGGGTCACTGGCTATCACGGCGTGCTCATCACTGAGCGTGAGACGGGCCAGCTCTTTATGGCCGACGTCGTGGCGCACGTGAGCACCCGCGCCGCAGCCGGTAAGGACCTACTCGCGTATACCGTCAACTACTCCGATATCGCAGATCGAGTGGCTGAGGTTCTGGCCGGGGACCCGGCAGACCTGCTCGAGACTGTCGCCGCTTCGGTCGCGCGTGTGGTCCTTGAGATGGAAGGCGTGCAGTGTGTCGACGTGGCGATCCACAAGCCACAGGCCCCACTGCACGTCGAGTTCAGCGACGTAGTAATGCGCATCCGCCGTGACCTGCGCTGGGGCGATATGTACGCCGACAGGCGTATCGGCTCTTCTGCAGGACAGCCGATTGGCTCTGCGGGCGTGCCGACCCTAGTGCTGGAACACGACGCCGCCGACATTCGGCCCGAGCAGCCCGTTGACGCCTACGTGGCGCTGGGCGGCAACATTGGGGACATCGAACCGACGCTGCGCGCTGCCGTAGGGGACCTGAACCGCATCGACGGCATTGATGTGGTCGCCTGTTCGCCACTGGTACGCACGGACCCCGTAGGCGGCCCGGAGCAGCCCGACTTCCTGAATGCCGTTATCCGTCTCACCACCAGCCTCGCCCCGCGCGAGTTGCTCGCGGCATGCCAAGGCATCGAACTGGCTCACGGGCGCGAACGCGTTGTCGTTCATGGCCCCCGTACCTTGGACATCGACCTGCTGGCGTACGGCGATTCGATACTCGAGGACGACGACGTGACCATTCCTCATCCCCGCGCACACGAGCGCGGATTCGTCATGATCCCGTGGGCCTACCTTGCTCCAGACGTCACGCTGGTGGGGCGTCATGGTGGACGCGTGGGCGACATCGCGAACGCGCTGGGGCACCAGGGCGTGGAAGTCGTGGTGAACCCGTGGCCTGCGACTGTCCAGGATGCCTCTTACGATTCGCCCGC
>Ga0307486_1001430_pt1 | contig 18412 bp, 25 predicted proteins | sample CBIW02metaG_FD_203663 | JGI IMG/M metagenome (GOLD analysis project Ga0307486, IMG submission 203663) | Sea-ice brine microbial communities from Beaufort Sea near Barrow, Alaska, United States - CBIW 0.2 | ecosystem: Environmental > Aquatic > Marine > Coastal | place: USA: Alaska | collected...
CACAATGTGTAAATATATGAAAAAACAGCCAAACACCCACGTATTTTTGAATGAAATTGATGATAAACAGCGAATTAACAGCGGCGGTTATAATGAAGAAAACAATAATAACGGCGGCGGTTTAAATTCGCAGTCTACACCTAAAAGAACCAATTTTGATGTAGTAAATTTAAAACGTTGCGGCCTGGAACTTGAAATTGATAATTGCCAGGATAGGTTAGATAAAATACAATCAAATTTTAATTCAGCTTGTATATTATTTCCGGAAGATCATTTGTTAATTGATCTATATAAACGATTTTTTGATTTTTGGTCCAATAGACAAAATGGTTTCACGGCAAAATTGATACACGCCAACGCTTATTTAATTAATGTTCAATCTCCAAAACAGTAATTATGAGTGAATATAAATTTGACAAGGATGAATTACTGGAAAAAACCAATGGAGGGCTTGATGTTATCAGGCTATTATTTCCGGAATGTAAAAAGGGAAATAAGTTTGTCCATTTTAAACTCCGGGACGAAGCTACCGCCAGTGCTAATGTATATAAGTCGAAAGGGATCTATAAGGTAAAGGATCACGGTGATGGCACACCTAAAAACGCAATTGACCTTGTAATGGATGAAGAAAATCTTTCATTTTCCGAAGCTTGCTTTTGGATAGCGAAGGAGTTTGGAATATCAGAGGGTAATACTTCCACTTTGAACAAGCCTGGTTTAGAAATCAAAAAGGCTACCTCCAAGCAAAAACACGGAGAGTACTTTTTTAAATACAAGAAGTTTACTGAAAAGGAATTGGCTGTATTAGGACCACTTGTAACTGCTGAATATTGTAAGAAATACAATTTTAAAAGCTGTGAAAGTTTTGTACAAATTAAAACGTATGAAGATGATGATCGGTATGGCAATGATACCATGCAGATTATTACCAGTTCAACTGACCGGTACCCGATTTTTGTTATTGATAATAAAACTTGGCAGAAAATTTACCAACCGCTAAATGAGAAAAAACAATATAGATTTAGGTATGTTGGGAAGAAACCGGGAGATTTTATTTTTGGACTTGAAAATTTAAAATTAAGATATAAAAAATTCCTCAAAGAAAGTGAAGATGAAGAATTGGATGAAGATGAAGATGAAAATGAAGGAAAAAAAGATAAGAAACCGAAAGTTAGGAAATTAGACCGGGTTATTATTGCAAGTGGTGACCGCGATGCACTTAATATAGCGGCTTTAGGGTATTCTGTGATTTGGCTAAATTCAGAAACAGCAAAGTTAACCTGGGAAACCTATTCAGAGTTGTTTAAAATGTGCCACGAAATATGTTACCTGGGGGATATAGATGAAACAGGGGTGAAAGAATCTATTAAATTGTCGCTTGATTTTATAAATATTAAAATTGTTTGGTTACCGGAATCTCTAAAGAAATTCAAGTACAGGGGGAAATCCTGTAAGGATTTTAAAGATTACATGGATCACTTTCATAAAGTAGGGGATAAAAAATTTATTGAGAAGCAATTTCAAAAACTGTTATATGATGCTTTACCTTCTCGATTTTGGAACGAAGTCAAGGAAAAAGGCACAACCAAATATTTGTTCAACAACGAAGCTTGTTACCGGTTTTTACAATACAAAGGTTTTTACCGATTTGAAGAAGATACCGCAAAAGAGGAATTCTCGTTCATACATATTGAAGATGGGGTTGTAAAACGTGTACCCCTGCATCATTTGAGTAACTTTCCAGGTGAGTATATCAAAGCCACTCAATCTAACATAGGCTTGCTTAATTTTATGCACAGGTCAGCGCAATTGAATGAAAGAAGCCTGGCTAAATTGGAACAAAAGAAAATTGATTTTTCAGATTGTGATTTTGATTATCAGTTACTTTATTTTACTAATAAGGTTTGGAAAATAACAAAAGATAGTATCGTAGAACATAAGCCGGGAGAGATACCTGGGGCTTACGTTTGGGAAGATAAAATAATTCAACACGAAGTAAAAGTAGCTAAAACCCCAATGTTCAACATTACGCACAATGGGAAGAAGTTTGATATTGAAATTTTAAAAAAAGACAATCACTTTTTGAATTACCTGATAAATACTTCTCGTATGTATTGGCGAAAAACGGGTGACAAACCTTTTAATGAGCGGTTGAAAGCTGCTCTAAAATTAGATACCAAGGAGCAATACGATAATGAAGTTGAGCAAATTAAGAAGGATAGGATCCAGTACCAAAAGGATCATAAATTTATGATTGATGAAGCTGGACTTACAAAAGATGAAATTCAGATTCAAAAAGAACATTTGATAAATAAAATTTTTGCATTTGGATATCTTCTCCACAAGAAAAAAGTAGACGATAAAGCCTGGTGTGTTTTCGCTATGGACAATAACGTAAGTCATGTGTCAGATTCTGATGGTGGAACAGGGAAGTCCTTAGTGTACGATAAGGGGATTAGGTCTGTATTGTTAAGTAATATGTATAAAGCCGGTCGGGATAAGGAAATGCTTAAAAATAAGCACTTGTACGAAGGGGTTGATATGTATACGGATTATGTATTGTATGATGATTTGGACCAACATTTCCCCTTTGGAGGTGTGTTTTCTGAAATTACAGGGGATCTACCGGTTAATCCAAAATTTGGAAAACAATATGTATTGCCATATTCTCAAAGCCCTAAATTTGCTATGACTTCAAATTTTGGTGTGTTCAACGGTGCTGAAGGTTCAACCGATAGACGTATATTATATACTGAATTTTCAGATTATTACCACCATAAAGGCAAAAAAGACGAATTAGCGCATAAACCTAAATCAGATTATAATGGAAAAATGTTGTTCAGTCAATTTGACAAAAATGAATGGAACGACTTTTATAATTTTGCTGCCGAATCGATCAAATTTTTCTTGACCCAAGATGATCAGGTTAGACCGCCAGGCGAAGGTAATATCCAACTACGGAATGCTATTTCCACAATGACCCCGGCATTTTACGATTGGACAAAATCATATCTTACTAAGGAAAGGTTAAATGTGTTTATCCACAAAAAGGAAGCCCTTGATAATTATAGGGAATCACAGGGGGTTAAAAATTGGACTTCCCAAATGTTTATGAAATCGTTTGGAGTTTGGTGTACGCAGTTTGGTTATGAATTAAACCCCAAAGAACGTGATGATAGCCAGGGAAGATGTAAACACCGTTTTTATGGAAAATCGGAAGATGCTCTATTCATACGGCCTAAAGGTTATCAAATTCAGGATTTGAACGATAAAATAAAAAGCCAACAACCACCAATAAAACCGGAAGGTGACAATCCTACTCTTAATCTTGATGAATAAACTAATTAGTAAATAAATTATGAGTCCAACTGAGCAACAAAATATGAGCAAGTGCAATAAAAATGAAGTGTACGTTTCTGCACAGAAATACGATAATGATTTTAAGCTTTTGATCACATCTAATGGCGACACAAGGCTAACTGATAAAACATATCCGCTTGATACCAATAAATCCTCAATGGGGGTTTACGATAAGCTGCACGATCTATACAGGCAAATTGCCGCGAACATTGACAAACAAAAATTAACCAAAAACAATTAATACTTAAAATTATGAAAGAAGAATCAGATCAAAAACAGGAAAGAGATAAAAACAACCCAAAAGATAACCCTAAATGTGCAAGATACTCTAAGGAAGTAGATATGGATATTTTAGAAACGGTAGCGGCTTATGATGGTAAGCCTGGTCGTGTTGCTGAACAAATTGCCAGGAAGTGGGGTTTGCGAATAACACAAGTCAATAGCCGAATTAGTAATATTAAAAACAATAAAGAAGTTAAGACCTTTAAAACATTTGTAAGCGGCAATCCAATTGATTATTGGGAAAAGATAGATAATGCCAAAAAACCGCCTATCCCCTGGTCTGTAATAATTCAGGCAAATAAAGAAGCCGGGATGATAAAGGAATCTTTATCTAAAAAAACTAAGGATCCTTATGTATTTATAGATGTGGAATGCCTGGTAAAAGAATTGCTACAAGCCGATTTTGAAAATTATAGCAATGGATCAACTATTCAACTTCAACCAAATTTGAGAAAGGAACTATCCATTTTTATCAAATTAAATAACAATTAATATGCTACTTCAAACACCTTCAAACACGTTCAACACATCTTAGCCTTAAAAATCAGGATATTAAAAAAACTACTTCAAACACATTCAACACATTTTTAATATTCAAAATTTTTAATATGACTACACTTATTAATACGCTTTTTGTTATTGCTTTTATTTTAGCCGCAGTTTTCCTAATACTTTTAACCAGGGCTGTAATTACAGTTGTAAAAGATAGCCGCAGGGAAAAACGGAATGCCAGGATCATTAAAGAAAACGAAGATGAAATCGCATTTGCAAAAACCCAGGGGAAAAAACCTTTCTATTTTGAAAATAAGAAGTTTTTAGTCCTGGCACGATCACGCAGGGAAGCAACGGTTGAATATCAAATGATTAGAAAATCAACCAACCTTAAAAAAGCATAGTTAAATGGAAAAATCTAATCCAACATCAAATAAGAAGTTGTTGCCTTCCGGTGCTTCAAAACAGATTATAAAGTATTTGTACAGGAGAGATCAATCACAAGCAAATCTTACTGCCGAGATGCATGCTGTTTGTATTTTTCACAATCCCACTAATAAACCGAGAGGAAAATGTATTAACCAAACAGGATTATCAAGAAGGGAATTAGAGATACTTGTTGACCGAATTGGACCCCCTACTGGATATTTAGAAGAATTTGAATAGTTAGTATAGCCGATCTAACCGCCACAGTTAGATCGGCTTTAAATACCTAAAAATTAATAATCAATAATTAAAATGAGCAACATCAGTATCAAGTTGAATTTGAAACAATTAAAGCACGTTCAAAAAACATTCAAAAGTAAAAAAGGGAAGAAAGTTGAATGCCTGGTAATCCCTATTGTGGAAAACGATCTGTTTTCAGGCGAAAAAGGTGTTTACCTGGATCTAACTGCTTTTGAAATCAAAAACAAAGTTGGGGATAGCAAAGATACCCACTTGATTAAACAATCCTTGAAAAAAGAATTGTATGAAAGTATGACCGATGAACAGAAACACGCTATGCCAGTTATGGGCAACCTGGTTGAATGGGCCAGGCAAGAATCTGCACCGCAAGTTGCTCAATCAATAGCAATGAGTGATGAAGATGAAGATGATCTTCCGTTCTAAGTAATACCAGGTTAACCGCCACCGTTAACCGCCACCGTTACCTTAAAAAACCGCCACCGTTAACCGTGGCGGTTAATACCTAAAAAATTAAAAACAAATAACAAATATCACATGGAAAATATAGAGTACAACAAATTTCAAATAGTTAAAAGTTATGTAGATAACCAACTTTCAAAAAACCTGGCTTATATCTGTAAACCGGATTTAAATAGGTGGGTTGATAATGTTGGTTTGCGTGCAAAAGTGTTGGCTGATTTATTGGTAAGGGAAGTTGAAGAACATAATTCAGCAATTTCAGCTACCAGGACAAGGCTTAAAAATTTAAAGTACAAATATCATAGAACATATCAGTCAAAGTTGATAACAGGGCATCATGTACCGTTTGGGGCTATTGATGAACTACTAAAGGCTAATCCCGAATTGGATTGGGTTGATGTTCTTAGAAAACTACATGATTAATTACTTAAAATAAAATAGTATGAATTTAGGATTTAGTACAAAATTTAAAGGAAAAGAAACTTGGTTTGTCGATAAGATATTAGAAGGTTTAGTTGAATTTGATTTAATTTCCGTTAGTGAATATAATCATTATTATGACCTTTATTTAGAAAAAGGATATAGTTTTCATTTTGGTTTGGATAGTAAAATACATACGATCCGGAAAGATGAAAAAAACAGGTGGAAAGTAGGAAATAAAATACATTTCATTATAAATAACAGGACAAAAAACAGACTTCAATTTGCTCCGGTTGGCCAGGTTAAGCGCATACAATTAATAGAAATAGGAAATATTTTTAATGATAGAAAATATGTTAAAATTGATGATGTTGAATTGAGTGATCAGCAAATAGAAACGCTTGCAAAAAATGATGGGTTTTTTACAGTAGATGAATTTTGGGATTTTTTTTTAATGGAAGATTTCTCAGGAAAACTAATACATTGGACTAACTATAAATATTAAAATTATGAGCAAAATTAGAATTATCGAAAAAACTAAAAACGGAAAAGAAGAATATTTTTTTTCCTTAAATGATACCTTTAATTTTTTGGAGGTAAATAATGTGCTAACAGTAAAGCAATTTAGACTTGCACGTTGGAATGCTCAAGAAAAAATATACAAAAAGTATGTTCAGGGGTTTTCGGAAGGAGAAATAAATACAATCGATCAAGCAGATTACATGCTACTTGAATTTAATGATTTGTTTGTAAATCCTATAAATTTGGTATCACTACTGGCATTTCAGGTTCCTGTATCTAAGCTTCAAAATAAAAGTTTTAAAACACTTTGTTCTTTTATTGATGAATTTCCTTTAGAAGATAATAAGCCATTTGGATTTTCAAAAGAGGAATTTTATAAACAGTTTAAAATAATTGGAGTAGATTTAGATGCTATTGGATTTAAAACATATATGAACACATTGGGTGTTAATCCGGCTAAACCTAAAGAGGAATACCATGCTGCAGATTCACAGCTTATGTTAGAAACCCTGCAAACAATAAAAGCTACTTTGGAATCGCCAAGGTTAATAGATGCCGGAAACCTACGGAGGATAACTAACAATGCAATAGACCAGGTGGTAGATTGAAAACTTAACGATTAAAATCCTGCATTTAACCGGCACTTTAAATAGTGTCGGTTTTTTTATGCTCAATAACTCTCAATAACTCTTCATAATTACATTTATACAGCCTAAACCGTTAGGCACTTCCCAGAACACCTCTTATTCCTTTATAAATACCGGTAATCAATAACATTTAACAATGTTTCCCAGGTACTTCTCACAACTTGCCACAACCCGAAATCTACCAAAACAAGTAGCTCATATTTGCATCCAAGATTAATATAAGTTCATTAACAAATTGATGTGGCTAACGAAGGATCAGATATTTCAGCAGGATTAAAACGCAAATTGAAATCTGGGAAAGAGTACAATAAACTCATTCCGGTTGTAAAATGCGAGCGCACTAACTTAGGTCAGGGTGATACTTTTAATACTGTGAATTGGATGAAAGATTGGATTGAAAAATACAGTTTTCAAACAAAGAAACTATCTCCATTACTTCAAGGTCGGTCATTAGAAAGCACGGTCAATAATATTTATCGGTTTCTATATGATCATATCCAGTATGAGCAAGATGGGGCTTTACAACAGTTGAGAAGCCCTGCTTGCACATGGGCCCAAAGGAGATCGGGAGTTGACTGTAAAAGCTATTCAGTTTTTGCGAGTAGCTGCTTATCCAATTTAGGGATCAAGCATTTTATACGGCAAATTCGCCAGGCTAATTATTACCAGGAAGAATTTACGCATGTATATATCGTGGTCCCGGTAGATCAAAATGTTACTAATTATCAAGGGAATACAAGAACGCTTGTCCTGGATGCTACAAAGCATCAAAATACGGAAAGCAATTATATAGAAAAAGCAGATGTACACATGGTAAATCTTAAAAACGTTGGATTGAATGCCCCTTCTCAACAAGAAGATGAGAGGGTAAAAAATGTTTCAGAAAATTTTGAAACATTTTCTAAGGATTTAATTGCTAATGGAATTTCATTAGATATTGTCAACTCAATTCGTAATAGAATTAATCATTTCACATCTTTAGGGAAAGATCCCAAAGTAAAAATTGTACCAAAGGGAATAGTTATAGAGGGACATCTATTTGTTATTGAGTTTCCTTCACAAAAAGGACTCGGTATTGTCTTTACCGCAGCCGTATCAGCCGGTATTGCAATTTACAAAATGATACCACCAGGTTTTGTAGGTGATACTTTTGGTGCTGTTTTCGCAAACAAATTTAATTTGAGTTGTTGGGGATCGGCTACTTCACCTTCCCAGGCTAAAGGAGAAGTTGGTCAGGATGGCCCTGAATTATATAAGTTATCAGGACTTGAACAAAAAATAGATATTAAAAACATCAATACCTTTTCAATGTTCATGCAAGGGTATATTGAAAAAAGGACAGTATGGGCTGCACGAACCAATAGAGCGCAATGCACCTTAGATGGTGATGCCACAGGTGCCGGTTTAATGAATGAGTTTTACTTAAAGGTGATGACTACCATTCGTGAAAACTTGAAGAAAAACGGACTCCAATTAACAACCGATAGGATAAAGACAATGACCGTAAGGTTTCCATTGTCAGGTGATTATTTTAACGAATTCAGCCAACCGGATGTCCAGGTTACAGTTTTTAAAATTGAAGCCGATCCTGATTTTGTTGGTGAGAAAAAAAACACTTCGGGCAATTTAGTAAGCAACAAATCAAAATCATCAGGAAGCAGCAATGCAAGTTTAATTGTAGGAGGTACAGCCCTTGCGGCCTTGCCTTTTCTATTTATGATGAAAAAGAAAGATGTTTCCGAGGGGATCAAAACCGCTAAGAAACAGGCGTCAAGCAAAACCAAAAAGTAATGAGGGACAATAAAACAATTACCCGAAATTTTGAAGCATTTACAAAAAGATTGTTGCAAAATGGTATTCCACTTTCAACAGTAAATGCTATTCGTGATCATGTAAGCAAGTTTACCAGGATAGGTAAAGATCCAATCTTTAAAGTTGTGGATAACGGGATTGTTATTGAAAGAAAATTATTTCCTCTGAAATCAAAAAAAGATAAAGGTTTGGGCTCTATTGCATCTATCGCTGATAATATATTTGGCGGCGGCGGTAATTCTGCAAGCGCAGATAATTGGTGGCAGCAAAGTAAAGATGCAGTTAAAAGCATACCCACTTCCGGTGGAAATACTTTTGGAGATGTTTTTTCAAATGGTGGCGGTTTCAGTTGGGATTCTAAACCATTAGAACCTTCAACATTTATCAATCTATATGGTGAGGCTAATAATGCTATAAGATCAAAGAACGGATCAACACAAAGATCCAATAAGCCTGAGTTAAGAAGGAGATATTCTACGGCACCAATGCCGGTAGAAAATAAAACCTCAGTTAATAATACGGATATCAACCCGGAAGGAAATAGTAATACAATGCTTTATGTCGCAGGAGGTCTTGCACTGGCTGCAATACCATTTTTCTTTTTAATGAAAAAATCTACAAAGTAATGAAGTGGTACAACCAACTCTTATGTAATCTTCAAGTGTCCGGAAACGGTGCTATAAGTGGTTCAGTAGTCGCAGCCGTTATGAATGGTTTGATTAAAGGTGAAACGCAGGGAAACAGCCTGGATAGTGATGTGTATGAAGATATTAATAGGTGGTTTAACAATAGCTTTAATCCTTGGTTTGCTTCTGCAACCAACGTGTTTGGTTTAGAAACCAAAGAATCAGATTTGCTGCATCCCGATTATTACGCAGGGATCAATGAGATTATTACCGCATTAAACGTTTCCCGGTCCAACTACGAATTACAAGGTGGCCAGGAAATAATAAGCAGCCTGGAAACAGTTGCCTTTATGAAAGCCTTGATCTGTGAGGAATTATCAAACGCAATCATTTCTTCATACGAAAAGGCAATAGGTGTTACACCTGATTTTTACGGAAAATCAGATACTTCAACCATTGCATCAGAATATACAGGAACTACTCCGGAACGGTTTATATGGCCTGAAAATGTAGTGATATCATACCATAAGAAATTTATAAATATGAATAAAAATGAAGTAGAAACAGATAATCGACCTAAAAAACCTAAGCAATATTTGCCCTGGGTTTTTACTGCAGGATTCGGGCTTATAGCCTGGGCAGCCGCAGCTAAGAAATAAAAGTTTAACCGCAGCAACGGGTAATCAATTAATCACTTAATCTAATTTAATTATGAAGTTCGGAAAAATTACAGCCGGAAACGTTTCACACGATGCCCTATCATTGGGAGGTGTGCTCGCAGGTGGAGCTTTATCTAATGGACTAATGACTTTTGTACCGGCTGACCAAGTGTTACTTGCTCGCGGTGGTATGACAGCTATTGGGCTTGCAGGTGCAGCATCTATCAAAGGAAAATCAAGTTCAGACAACTTGATGAAATTTGCTCTTTTAGGCTTTGCGGTAGCGCAGGGTACTGCTTTAGTAAAAAAATACGCAGGAGATCAGGTACAAATTGATGAAGGTTCAACATCTTCTGAAAAATTTGTAGCCGGAATGGTCGGTTTAGGTTGTCCATGTGATGGTGGGGATAATTACCCTGCACTTGGAGCATCCCCTGTTATCAATTTCCCTGCATTAGAACCTTCTTCCACTTATAATGGTGGGAATAATGACACCGTGCCAACAGGCGCATTTTAGAGAGTAAAAACAATTTAAAGGTTAAATAAGATCCTTTAAAATTTCAATCAAATTTTTAAATAAGAATAAAATGAATAGAGCAAAAATTATATTAGCATTAGGCTTTTTAGTGTCTGTAAGTCAAGCGTTTTCAAGTGAGTTGGCATCCCTTATCCGTCCTATGGGTGGAGAAATTGGTGTAAAATTATCACGTCATACCGTGTATGTTCGTAAGAATGCGACAGATGCTTCTTCCGCTTGGAAGATTATCAATGAGAATACCAAAAAAATTGATGGTATTTCAACAATTTCTGAAACAAAATTGCCTAAGAACCAGGCAGTGGTTTTTGATAAAATTGCAATCGGTTTTGCCGAGGGTGCAGCCGCAGGGAAAGAAGGCGCATTGAATTATGGGGTAACAACTGTTCCTGCAGTATTGAGAAATGCGAACATTGTTATTACACAGAATGGTCGTGAAGTACTTGATTTGCCGGTTGCTGATTTGGTAAAAGGACAATCAAGTAATGCATCAGAGGATCTGTATCACGATTTGGAAGGGTTCAACTACCTGGTAGATGATCAGCCTATGGATTGGACGTTCCGTTTTCCAGAAGGAGCCTCATTCGCACCTTCAGCACTAGGAAAGTTCAACTATGTTGAAGTGAGATTGCAAGGTTTCAAGACGGCCAGAAAACAATAAGCATATCTAAGAATTATTAGTTGGTTTAATACTAAGAAAGCCCTAATCCCATTGGGTTAGGGCTTTCTTCATTTCTTATTTCAACTATCATTAAAAAATATTACGATGAAAAAAACACTTTGGAAAACGCTTAATATCAGCTTTGGAGTTGGTGAAGTTTTGGCAGAAAAAGATATTTCCCTGGAAAAAGGAGAACGCATAGTTGCAGCAATTGCTACAAGCATTGTTCCAACGCAATTGGTTGATTTGGGATTGTTTGAGAATGGAAATGAAGTTTCCGTACCATCCTCAACCGAATTTTGGAAGAGAAGTGATTCCGGACAATACCTGGATGGCTTTAAACCGATAGAATATAGGGGTGGATCAACCATTTCAGCACGATTGACAACGAAGGTTGCATTGGTTGATGCCGTTGATGTGCAGATAGTCTTTGGGATCATAAAATCAGATCCTACATGTTAAAAGCAACTTTAGGCTTTAAAAAAGTTAATACAGATGTTGATAATTTCTCCCTGAAAGGTATGATAGAGCCTACGTTCTACAACTTCGGGGCAGAGAATGTCCGTGTGCTGCATTCGGTAATTAAGCCTGGTGAAAGTTTTTTAGCCGGAGTGAGCAATATGGTAATGGATAACGATGTGCCAATATATTTTGAAGGAACAAATAAACAAGGCCGCAATCTGATGTGTTATTTCGGAAGCCCGGTACAGGACTGCTAAATTATGAAACCACAATTAAACGAATTATTTGAATGGCTACAAAGTGAAAACAGAAACCGTTTTGAAATTTACAATGTAGACACAGAGAAAGCGATTGAGAAATGCGCCAGTTATTCCGATTTATCCAGAAATGGATCTACACCAGAAGAATATTTTACCCGATTAATGGGTAAGGGTATTAAAACGGTTCAAATCGTTAGGAAGCAAAAGCACGGATCTACATTTATTCGTGATGGTTGTAGTCACGACTATGGTTTAGCATCCAAAGACAACGTTGCTGTTAGTGGTTCTCAGGCTATGCCGGGAGCCACACCGCAACAATCTAATGGACTAGGAAGCCCTGCATCTTCAATGAATACTGAAATAGCTACCGTTAATGCTATGTTGAGAAGCCAGGTTGCAAAAGCGGAAGCCGCCAATGATAGGTTGATTTCCGAAAATAAAGCTGTCAATGACAAGTTGGTTTCTGAAAATAAAGAACTTACAAAGTCCTGCCAGGTCCATAAAGATTTGAATACAGAGAATAAATATAGGGAAGCTGCATTGAACAGGCCCACAACTACCGATAAAGTACTTGAAGGTTTATTAGCAAACCCTGCCGCTTTAGGTTCGGTTATATCTGCTTTCAAACCAGGTGCCGCTGCATTACCAGGACTAAGCAATCCGCAGCCAGGAACAAACCTAAGTGATCTTAAAAGCACGGTGGTTGACCTTATCTCAAACAATAAGCAATTGACCGATGAACACGTTCAAGGCGCTCAATACGTGCTGAATGAAGTTTTAAAAGGCAATGATAAATTCATTCAGGATTATTTAAAATTATTGAAAGAATATAAATTGATACAAGCATAATTTAATACAAAAAAAATAATGGTCAATTCAGCAACGATACTAATAACCGGGGTTTCTAAAGAAGAAGTCCAAAAAAAAGAAAAGGCTTTGCAGTACCAAGCTAACAATTTAACCTTATTGGAAATACAACGGTTAGAGGAAATGGCACGGTCAACAAAAGCCAGGGCTATGCTCAATGAAAATTGGTCAATGCTCAAATCATTCATCTAAAAAATGATCATCCCCTTAACAATTTCATCTATGGCATTAAGCACAATACCGATCCTCAAAAATTCAAGTTTTAAACTTGCAGAAAAAGTTGTTCCAATAATGGCTATTGTTGCTGTTGGTGGTGTAGCGTATGTTGGGTATCAGTTTTTGAAAAAAGACGAAGCCCCAAAACTAAACTCCAATCCTAATTTGCCAAAAAGCGAATTGAGTGATGTTCAGGTAGCGGCAATTGCAGAGAGGTTGTATACAGGGATGAATACTACAAATAGTTCTAACAAGCCAGTTATTGCTGCTTTGACCGGGTTAACGCAAAATGATTTTGTTCGGGTATATGAATATTTTGGCAAAAGGCAATATTCCCTTACCTGGGGTAATGTTGGCGATCCAATTACAAGTGGCAATCATCATTTAATTACCTGGCTTACAAATGAATTGAGTACTACTGAAATTCAGGCGGTGCAAAAAGTAATACCAAATTTACTAACGGTTTAGGTTATGATAACAAAAACTACATTAATTGTTGATGAAATGAACCGGCCTTTAGACCGTGTTCATTTATCCTGGGGTTATGGTGGTACCACAACTAATTTTTCTGGAATAGCAACAGTTAAAGCAATGCCAAACCAACGGGTGACAATTAGCTATGTTGGGAAGGAGCCTGATTATTACACATTAAAAGATTTGCCTAAAAAAATAATACTTATGAATAGATTAGAAAGCCTGGATGAAGTAGTCGTGAATGCTAAACCCAAAAAAACAACCCCTAAATACCTTTTCCCTGCACTTGGAGCAACTGCTTTGTTGGCAATCCTTATGAGTATGGCAGGAAATGATGCACCTAAGAAAATCACGTTATAATGTCAATTTTTAGAAGCTATTTACCACTACTACAACAAGTAGAAGGCGGTTTTCAAATAAATCCAAAAGATGATGGGAATTACAATTCCCTGGATCAGCTTGTTGGAACGATGTACGGTATTTCAGCCAGGTTCTATGAAGGTGTAATAGGCAGACCTCCAAGTATTGGAGATATGAAGGCTATTACTAAGTCCCAGGCTGCGGAATTATACCGGGTTTATTTTTGGAACAAGCAAATGGCAAGCGAGATCAATAGCCAGGCAATAGCCAATACGGTAATTGATCACCAGGTGAATGCCGGAAATGGTATTCAGGTAGCACAAGAACTTCTCAATTCCCGATTTGGTTTTTCCTTGGCAACGGATAACCAAAATGGTAAAAATACATTGTATGCTTTGAATAGTGTAGATGTAGGGAAATTCGTAACGCTATTCAATGAAAAACGTAAAGCACATTACAATACACGAAGTAATTCAAATGAATTTGCAGCCGGTTGGATTGACCGGTTATCTAAATTCACAGTTGAGTATCAGAAACCTATTTCAATGGCTACTATTGGGGCTATTGCTACCGTTGGTTTTTTGTTTTATAAATTTTACTTAAAATAATTAGAATATGCCTGGATTAAAAATAGATAGAGTTGGTGGTGGCAAAGGATCAACCGTATTGAATACAGATAACCTATCTGCTATTTCTGTACTCGGACTAAAAGATAGTACGAAGTTTTTGGTTGAAAGTGAATCCTTTGAATATTTTTATGATTCCGAAGCCACAGTAGGGGATATCACCCCATTTAATCAAATAGGTGGTAAGGGATTTTGGAAGAAAATATCTCCACAACAAATCATTCAACCAATACCAGCGGTTGTCCAGGATAACAAGCCTATAATTGTTGATATATATCAAGGAGATTTAACCGGATCAATTATAAATTTTGATACTGTTTCAGAATTTATTAATGCGATGGAACCAATAAATGTATCAGCATTTCAAACACCTTATTTTAACGTTATTTCGATTGATGATTTTAGGCCATTCATTACTGAATATACTATTCCTGCTGGTGGGGAAACTTTAATATTTCACGGTAAGGATCCTTTTAATACATACGAATTAGATTGGGGTGATGGTACAATAGAAGTTATACCGGCCAATACACTTCCTTCTCATACATACGCTGCTACGGGTATTTATACGGTAGTAGCGAAGGCTGTTAAAATTAATTATGCTTTACCATTCTTTGGTGATACCACACACAATGCGAAGCTAACAGATATTAAGCAATGGGGTGATGGTCAGTTTATAGAATTTTTTGCCAGGGCATCTAGTATTACAAACATTTCTGCTACTGATATTCCTAATTTCCAAAATGTAGCTTCTCTTACAAATGCCTTTTATGGCTGTCAATTATTAGAAAGCATCCCTTCAACTATATTTAGAAAGGCCTATAAATGTGATAGTTTTGGTAGTACATTTCAAAACTGCTCTGTTTTAACTACAATACCATCAGGGCTATTTGATAACTGCCCAATGGTTGATATTTTCTCAATGGCATTTTATCAATGTCACCTGCTTAATGAAATACCTAACGGTCTTTTTGATTCTACAACTTTAGTAACGAGCTATCAAGAAACATTCAGGGATTGTCCAGTATTACAAAATATACCAAGTGGTTTATTTGATAACAACCCACTTGTAACTACCTTTAACAGAACATTTGCGAGTTGTAATATTCAAGCAATTCCAACGGGTTTATTTACAAATAATGCGCTTGTAGATTCATTCTATGAAACATTCAATTATAATTCTATTGTAACTGTTCCTGCTGATCTGTTTTATACAAATACAGAGAATACTACATTCTATAACACATTTGCAAGTAACAATATCACGGAAGTAGATGTTGATCTATTTAGGTACAATACCAAGGTTACTACCTTCCATAGAACATTCCTGCAGAATAGCCTTACATTAATACCCGCAACTCTTTTTGATGCAAATATACTTACGACAAGTTTCCACGAAACCTTCTCCGGAAATGTATTAACCCAGATTCCTGCAAACCTTTTTGACAAGAATACGATAGTAGATACATTCCAGGGAGTATTTGATGGTAACCTTATTACGTCAATACCTAATGGGCTATTTAATAGAAACACAATAGTAACAAGTTTCCGTGGCACATTTAGTGGAAACCAATTGAGTGCAATACCAAAAGGCTTATTCGACTATTGTACGGAGGTTACTACTTTTGGACAAACATTTTATTCAAATAGCCTAGCTTCTATCCCATTGGGACTATTTGATAAGTGTACTAAAACAACGCAATTCTGGAATACCTTTCAACTGAACTCACTTACTGAAATAAATGCGGATCTGTTTAAATACAACACGCTTGCAGAAAGTTTTGCGACTACCTTCTTTGGTAATGATCCTCTAACGGCTGTTCCAGTTGGATTGTTTAACAACTTGCCATTAGCAACTAATTTCCAACAAGTATTTACTTCTTGTGGAAATCTAACAACCGTTCCGGATGGTGTGTTTACGGGAACAGGAATAACAACATCTTATCAAGCATTCTCAGGGTGTGCAAGCCTATCGCACGCTCCTACATTATGGGTTGAATTTCCAACTTTAGCGAGCAGGGATCAAACATTCTACGGTTGTATAAATGCAGACAACTATGGTGATGTACCGCTTGATTGGAGATAAAATTCAATAAAAAAATAAGGATATGATATTCATACTAAATAATATAGGTAAGGGCAAGATTGGATTAGGTGAACGCCAAATTTCACCGGGAGAACTTGTTCTTATTGAGGATAATACACCAGGTATTCTAAGGGCTAAGGATCAAGTGTTACTGGCTGCAAATTGGGTAGAAAATATAGGAACCGGTTTTTTTGACTATACCTATGAAAACCTAAGAATTAAAACCTATTCAGCAATAGAGTTTATTCCGCATTCAGCAAGTGTCGCTACTGTAAATGATGCCGGTATTCAACCGCACACACCCATTAGTGTAGGTCAGGCAATTATAACAGCTTCAGCTATCCCTGCTGGTGACATAACAGTTGATATCTTAATTAAAATGATCAAGGATGTTTAGATTACCAGTAAAACAAGCAGCCCCAGCACCAGCACCAGAATCTTGGGTAAGACCAGTTGATTGGTTGGAAATTGATAGTTTAGTAAACGTGGGAGATGAAAAGTTTGTAGGGCTTCATTGCGTTACAGAAAATAGTAATTTCTTAGCATTATCAGCTACTTCGGACTATACAGTAGATTGGGGTGATGGCCTTGTAGAAAACTTTGCGTCAGGAATTGTGGCTTATCATTCCCATGATTGGGTTGATTTTGTTGGGACAGACAGTGTTAAAGGGTATAGGCAAGCGATTGTAACAGTAACACCGCAAGTTGCAGGGACTTTTACAAATATAAATTTACAAAGAAAACATAATCAACCTAGTTTATCTTCATATAGAGGTGGGTGGCTAGATATTGTGATGTCAGCACCAAATATGACAAGTATAGATATTGGTAACACAACTGTATATTTAACATATTTAGAAAAATTTGTATTTAAAGGCGATCATTTAATTACAGATATGTCATATATGTTTTCATATTGCTATTCTTTACAATCTGTACCATTATTTAATACAGCATCAGTCACAAATATGTCGACGATGTTTCAGAATTGCGATTCTTTACAATCTGTACCATTATTTAATACAGCATCAGTCACAAATATGTCCTATATGTTTTGGTACTGTTACTCATTACGATCTGTACCATTAGTTAATACAGCATCAGTCACAAATATGTCGATGATGTTTCAGAATTGTTATTCATTACAATCTGTACCATTATTTAATACAGCATTAGTCACAAATATGTCAAATATGTTTCGGAGTTGTTATTCATTACAATCTGTACCATTATTTAATACAGTATCAGTAACAACTATGACAAATATGTTATCATATTGCGATTCTTTACAATCTGTACCATTATTTAATACAGCATCAGTCACAGGTATGTCCTATATGTTTAACAATAGCGATTCTTTACAATCTGTACCATTATTTGACACATCATCAGTCACAAATATGTCAAATATGTTTCGGAGTTGTCCTTCTTTACAGAAAGGTGCTTTATCTGGAACTAAAGTAACTATTAGTTATTCAGGATGTAAATTATCAGCAAAGGTACTTACTGATATTTTCAATGGACTTGCTACAATAGCAGGGCAAACAATAACGATAACTGGTAATTGGGGAACGCCTTTATTAACCGCAGGGGAAAAATTAATAGCAACCGATAAAGGTTGGACAATCGTAGAATAATATGGAAGATACAAGCGGATTTTACAAGATTGGTAATGAACAATTACTTTTTGCACCAAACAAAGTAACAAATAAAGATTATGTGCTTGAAATAGCTAAAAAAGATACCTATACCTACCCTGTTAGTGGTTGGTCTTGGTTTGCAAGCCTATCAGATGCAGAAACTTTTTTTATATCCGGTGGTTGGGTAAAACCGGTAGAACCAGTACAGTAAAATAATCAACTTTAAAATTTATAATTATGGAATCAAAATTTCAAAAAA
>Ga0307486_1001433_pt1 | contig 18387 bp, 17 predicted proteins | sample CBIW02metaG_FD_203663 | JGI IMG/M metagenome (GOLD analysis project Ga0307486, IMG submission 203663) | Sea-ice brine microbial communities from Beaufort Sea near Barrow, Alaska, United States - CBIW 0.2 | ecosystem: Environmental > Aquatic > Marine > Coastal | place: USA: Alaska | collected...
TGTGCGGGGATGAGTTCGTTCCCTGCGTATTCGTCATGAACGCGGTGCGCGACACTCTCATTGGTGTCAACAACCATGAGAGGGAGTACCGAAGTGTTTATGACGTGTCGCCTGTGCGGTTCCGAATCGCTGCGCAGCGTCGTCGACCTCGGTGCGACGCCTCCGTGCGAACTGTTCTTGACCGCAGATGGTCTCAATGCTCCTGAGCCGACCTACCCCTTGCACCTGCGCGTGTGCGAGGCCTGTCTGCTGCTGCAGATCCCGGCATTGATCCTGCCGGAGGAGACCTTCGTCGACTACGCCTACTATGCCTCGTTCTCCGACTCATGGGTCGAGCACGCGCGCCACTACGTCGCGACTGCAGTCGATCGGCTGGGCCTGGATGAGACGTCACGGGTTGTCGAGGTGGCGAGTAACGACGGCTACCTGCTGCAGCACGTCGTCGAGCGCGGCATCCCGTGTCTGGGCATCGAGCCGTCAGTCAATGTCGGTGAGGCGGCCCGTGAACGGGGCGTGCCCACCCTGACGGCCTTCCTGGATGAGTCGCTGGCCGAGACGGTCCGCGCCGAACACGGACCGGCCAATCTGGTCGCTGCCAACAACGTCTACGCCCACGTGCCGGACCTGCTCGGATTCACCCGGGCACTACGGACCCTGATGGCCGATGACGGTTGGCTGACCATCGAAGTGCACCACGCACTTCAACTCGTGACGTTTGGCCAGTTCGACACGATCTATCACGAGCATTTCCAGTACTACACCGTCTTGTCGATCACTCGGGCCCTCGCAACAGCAGGCCTGACCGTCGTAGACGTGGACGTGTTGGCCTCACACGGCGGCTCGATCCGGGTGTGGGCGCAGCCCGAAGGTGTTGCCGGGCCTCCCAGCGCAGCCGTGGGCGAGGTGCTCGCCCAGGAGGAAGCGGCTGGCTTGCACGACGTGGCCGGCTATCTCGACCTCGCCTCGCGGACCCAGTTGGCACGGCAGAACCTGCTGCGCTTTCTGCTCGAAGCGAAGGCAGACGGCAAGCGTGTTGTCGGGTACGGTGCCCCGGGCAAGGGCAACACGCTGCTGAACTACTGCGGTATCCGGTCGGATCTGCTGGAGTACACCGTTGACCGAAACCCCTACAAGCACGGTCGTTTCACTCCGGGAACCCGGATCCCGATCCACCCACCCGAACGCATCGCCGAGGACCAGCCCGACATCGTGCTGATCCTGCCGTGGAATCTGGAGACCGAGATCGCCCGTCAACTGTCCTACGTGGCCGAGTGGGGTGGGGAACTCGTCTCCCCCCTGCCTGATGTTCACGTCATCTCGACTCCGTCGGAGGTCACGTCATGAAGGTTGTTCTGTTTTGCGGTGGCTACGGCATGCGCATGCGCAATGGCGAGGGCGATGTCATCCCCAAGCCGCTGCAGATGGTGGGCCCACGCCCGTTGCTGTGGCACGTCATGCGGTACTACGCGCACTACGGCCACACCGAATTCATTCTGTGTCTCGGCTACGGTGCGGCGCAGATCAAGGAGTTCTTCACGTCGTACTCCGAGACCGAGTCCAACGACTTCGTCTTGCGCGATGGCAAGGTCGAGATGCTCTCGACCGACATCAGTGACTGGACCATCACCTTTGCCGACACCGGCCTCGAGACGCCGATCGGTGAACGGCTGCGGCGGGTCCGCCCGCATCTGGGCGGTGATGAAGTGTTCCTCGCCAATTACGCCGATGTCTTGTCCGACGCGCCGTTGGATGAGATGATCGCGGCCTTTGAGAAGTTCGGCGGAGCGGCTTCGATGATTGTGGTGCCGCCGCAGTCGTCCTTCCACATCGTCGACGTCGACGACTCGGGTGAAGTCACCGAGATCAAGCCGGTCAGCGATCTGCCGCTGGGAGAGAACGGCGGCTACTTCGTCTTGTCGCAAGAGGTGTTCGACCACCTCCCGGAGAACGGCGACCTGGTCGCGGACGCCTGCACCGCCCTGCTGAAGGAGGGCAAGCTGTTCGGCTACCGTCACAACGGTTTCTGGAAGCCTGCCGACACCTTCAAGGAGCGCGCCGAACTGGAAGCCGCCTACCTCGACGGCAGCCGACCTTGGGCCGTGTGGGAGCGGCCCGCATGATCCGCCTCCACGGGGGCAGGGCATGACACCCCTCGACCTGCGTGGGGTCGGCGAGATCGCCCTCGTCGCGGCACACTGCGACGATCTGGCCATCGGCATGGGTGCCACGCTGCTGACCATGGCACGCACGAACCCCGACCTGAGCGTCCGGGCACTGGTGCTCACCGGCGCCGGCACCAAGCGGCAGGCTGAGGAGCAGGTGGCCCTTGAAGCACTGATCGGTCGACCCGTGAACCTGACAGTGCACGACCTACCGGATGGGCGCACGCCGGCCCACTACGACGCCGTCAAGGATGCCGTGCGCGACTTCGCCCGCGGCTGCTCTCCGCAGGTGGTGTTCGGTCCACAACGGCACGACGCCCACCAAGACCACCGGCTGCTGGCCGAGGTGACGCCCACCGAGTTTCGGGACCACCTGATCCTCGGCTACGAAATTCTCAAGTGGGAGACCGACACCCCACAGCCGACCGTGTTCGTCCCGCACACCGACGAGGTCGCCGCCGAGAAGGTGCGTGTGTTAATGGACAGCTATCCCTCGCAGCATGCCCACGACTGGTTCGAGGAATCCTCATTCTTGGCGCTGTCGCGCCTGCGCGGCGTGCAATGTCGCTCCCCTCACGCCGAGGCATTCCTCGTCGACAAATTCGTTCTGAACCTCGGAGGAACACCATGAAGGTCCTACTCACCGGACACCAGGGCTATCTCGGCACCGTGATGGCGCCCATGCTGGCCGAAGCCGGTCATGAGGTCACCGGACTCGACACCGGCCTGTTCGCCGAATGCGTGCTGGGTGACCCGGTCGTCGATCCACCGACGCTCGCCATCGACCTGCGCGATGTCGAACCGCAGCACCTGGCTGGCTTCGACGCGGTCATTCACCTCGCCGCTTTGTCCAATGATCCGCTGGGATCCCTGACGCCGGACATCACCTACGACATCAACCACCACGCGTCCACCCGCTTGGGGCGCGCCGCCAAGGAGGCCGGGGTCTCACGGTTCCTGTACGCCTCGACCTGCTCGGTCTATGGCTCCGCTGGCGACGGACTCGTCACCGAGGACGCCCCGTTGCGACCACTGACGCCGTACGCCGAGAGCAAGGTGCGGGTCGAGGACGACCTGTCGGCCCTGGCCGATGACTCCTTCAGCCCCTCGTACCTGCGCAATGCCACCGCATTCGGATTCTCCCCGCGGCTACGGGCCGACATCGTGCTGAACAACCTCGTCGGCCACGCTGTGCTGACCGGTGAGATCACAGTGCTTTCGGACGGAACGCCATGGCGTCCGCTGGTGCATGCCCGCGACATCGCCGGAGCATTCCTCGCCACGCTCGCCGCACCCCGCGAGACGGTCCACAGTCGCGCGTTCAACGTCGGTACCGAGTCCAACAACGTCACCGTGGCCGAGATTGCTGAGGCTGTCGCGGGCGTCGTGCCCGATGCCAAGCTCAACATCACCGGCGAGACAGCCGGTGACCCTCGCTCGTACCGGGTCGACTTCTCGTTGATTCGCCAACTGCTTCCGGGCTACGAGGCCAAGTGGAGCATCGCTGACGGCGCGCGCGAACTGTACGAAGGCTATCTGGCCCACGGGCTGACGAAGCACGATTTCGACCAGAAGTTCAGCCGGTTGGCCCATCTGCAGCGGCGCCAGAGCGCCGGCACCCTGGACGCTCGCATGAGGCCCGTGGCCCTGTGAAATCAGTCGCTCGACACACCGACCGCCCGGCACAGCTGCTCCCAGCTGCCGGCGGATCTGTCGCGCGCCGAGACCACCGTGATGTCCTGCGGCCAGTTGATGGCCAGCGTCGGGTCATCGAAGGCCACCGACACGTCTTCGCTGGGGTCGTGCGGCCGGTCGATCCGATAGCAGACGTCGGCATCTTCGCTGCTGGTCACCTGGTAGCCGTGCAAGAAGCCCGGCGGTACGAACAGGTGGGTGTGCGTCAGGTCGTCAAGCACGTACGACTCCAGCTCACCGAATGTCGGCGAGCCAGGTCGGATATCGACCAAGACGTCGAGCACGGCACCGCGTGCGCAGCGCACCAGTTTGGCCTCACCGCGACCGATCCGACTGTGCATACCGCGCACGACACCAGTATGCGATCGCGACTGCGAGTCCTGGGTGAAGTCACCGGACCGCACGCTCGAGCCGGCGTCGACCTGAAATGCATCAAAGATCGCGGTGTCGAAGGTACGCGTGAACCAGCCGCGATCGTCGTGGAATGGTTCAGACACAAGCAGCAGTACATCGGACAGGGCAGTTGTCTGAATTTGCACAGGTTCACTATGTCAGCGCGGACGATGGTGGGAGGAACCGCATGAGCACGCCCGTCTGCTGCGCCTGCGGGTCGGTGGACACAGCGGTGGTGCTCGATCTTGGTGCCGTCCCGCCGTCTGATGTGTTCCCCGATCTCGTCGATCCGGGGCCCGACCCGCTCAGTCCCTTGGCGCTGATGGTGTGCGCTGCCTGTGCCTTGGTGCAGATCGAGCACGACGACACCGAGCCCGAACAACCTCGCGGCATGGAGCCCCAGGCGCTCATCGACCAGGCAGAAACTGCGCTGCTCGCGGCCGAAGCGTCCGGGTGGCTGGGAACCGTGACGAGCGGAAGCTCAACGGCGAGGGAGTTCCCCAGCCCACACGGTGGTACCTGGATCCCGCCCATGCAGCAGCGCGGGTTCTCCGTCACTGACGGAGTCGCAGATGTCGTGTTGGACAGCTTTGGCGTCATGCACGACGCCGATCAGCAGGCCGCGTGGCGGGCGAGGGCCGATGCCACAGCCCCGGACGGTGTCCTGATCGTGCAGGTGCACACAGTTGCCGCCATCCTCGAGGCGCACCAATGGACCTCGCTGCGCCATGGGCACGCCGCCTACTACTCGTTGACTGCTCTGCAGAATCTGCTGGCGGCGGTCGGCATGAGCGTCGTCGACGCCCACACCTTCCCGCTGTACGGCAGTGCAGGATCCGGGGGAGGGATCGACGGAACCTTGCTGATCGCGGCCCGTCACGGCAGTCACCCCGGTTCGGGACGAGTGGGTGCCGTACTGGCCCACGAACAGCGGCTCGGCGTCGGCGATCCTGCCCAGCTGGCCACCCTGCAGGCATCGGTGGACCACGACGCCCGCGAACTGCGCGACTGGCTCACCGCATCGGCCGAGGCCGGAACCACGGTGCTGGCCTACGGTGCAGCGTCGCGCACGGTGGCGCTGTTCGCTCTGGCTGGGCTCGACCGGACCCTGGTAGCCGCTGTGGCCGATGGATCGCCGGACAAGCAGGGCCGCCGGATGCCAACCACCGACGTGCCGATCATCGCGCCGGCCCAACTGGTTGCGGCCGACCCCGACCTCGTCCTGGTGACGCTGCCGGACCTGCTGCCCGAACTGCGCAGCATCTGGCCACAGCTGGATGGACGATGGGTCACCCAGCCCGGCGGACCGGTGGTCGGATGAATCGCCTAGCGCAACTGGCGCGCCGCATCCTCAGCCAAGAAGTCGCCGCCGACCGTGCCGCGTCCGATGCCGCAGTCACCATCGGAGGTGGCCGGGCCCTTGATCCACAAGTTGGCATCGCGTCCGTCGGCACTGCCGACCGGGCCGGGCTCCACGCCGATCTCACGATCGGCCGGATTGCACCAGGTGAAGTCCCACTCCGCATTGCCGTTGCGGCTGGTGTCGACCACCCATCGGGGATCGTTGAGACCGTGCTGGTCGATCAGGTGACCGCGGACCTCACGGGCGTAGTCCGTGATGTTGGGCTCGGGAGCGAACGAGCTGACATTGACCGCAAATCCAGTGCGGTCAGAGGCGCCCGCCTCGATCAACAGTTCGGCCATCCGCTCGGGAGTGACCGACTCCGACGTCGTGCCAGCCTCCAAGTAGGTGCGCACATTCGGGTTGCGGGCAGCCAACGTGTCGATCGCATAGTTCAACGCGGCCATGCGTTCTTGCCGCTTCGCGCCGCTGGGAGTCTGCCGGTCCACGAACCACAAAGCGTCCGGCTCCACGACCACGATCGCGCGGGCATCGCCCAATTCGGTGCTGACCCAGTCGATCCACTCCTGGTACGCAGCCAAGTCCTCGGCTCCCTGTTTGCCATTGATGCCGTCGTCGCGCAACGCGATGTTGTACAGAACCAGTTGCAAAGTGCGGTCCTGCTCGCGAGCCAGGTCAACACCGACTGGCAATGCCTCATCCCCAGCATTGCCGACCAGCCAATACGCCTGCGGTTGCGACGCTATGCATTCGCTCACGGCATCAGCAATCGGATCGTTGGGATGAGCCTGCACCCACGCCGCTGCAGTGTTCGGGATCGTGAGCAGACCGGCGCCGACGTCGATCTGACGAACAACACGCGAACCCTGCGACGAGGTCTCGTCCCCGGTATCGCGCAGCCCGACATAGGACACAGCCGCAATGCCACACAGCAGAACACCCAACACGGCGATCAACTTCTTCACCCAGGAACCTGGGTATTGGATGTCGAGGGAACCTGGGTATTGGATGTCGAGGGAACCTGGGTATTGGATGTCGAGGGAACCTCGGTATTGGATGTCGAGGGAACCTCGGTATTGAGCCGCGACCAGGTCTGCCAGTCTCTGGTGTCGCCGAGGGGCGGGGCCGCGAGGCCCTCGGGCGTGAACCCTTGGGATTGCAGCGCGCTGACCAACGCCAACTGGCTTTCACAGACAGTCCAGGCCGCACGATGGTTGCCCCGTGCGAAAGCCTCGGAGGTCACAGAGTTGATCACGGACTGTGCGGCCGCGGCGTCGATCTCGTCGACCAGCATGGCGCGGATCTCGGCCGTCGAAGTGCCGACATCGTCGTGTGAGGAGATCGTGCCCACCTCGCGCCTGTCGACCACGAGCGGTCGCGCAGTTCTGCTGTCAGTGCGCCGACTTGGCCGCAGGTGCCTGCCGCGTCGGATGGCCACGCGCAGCAGCGACGGCGTCAGCTTGACCCACGCGCGGACCACGTCAACGAATCGCCTCTTCATGACACTGATTCTAGGCGGCGGCGACAGGCGGTGCTGGACCAATGGCTGAGCAACGCACGCTGCGAGTTTTGACGATCGGACCTGCACCAGCCGGACCAGACAGTCGTGGCGGGATGGCATCGGTGATGACACTGATGATCAACCACCCCGACCCGGAGTTCGAGGTGACCGTCGTACCGAGCTACGTGGACGGTTCTGCCCTCCGCAAACTCTTGGTGGGGCTACGCGGCATGGTGGTGGCATCCTCGCTGGTGCTGTTCGGTCGCGTCGACGTGCTGCACGTGCATCTGGCCCATGGCGGCAGCGTCGTCCGCAAGGGCCTGCCGCTGATGGCCGCACGTCTGTGCGGCGTCCCGTCGGTGGTGCATGCTCACAGCTACGACTTCACCGGATGGCTCCGGGGCGTGAGCCCGCCCGTCCGCCGGATGGCTCGGTTCGTGCTGGTCTGTGACCAGTGGATCGTCCTGGGCAGCTCACACGTTGAGTCCTTTTCAGCGCTGCTGGGCCTACCCGCGGATCGATTCATGGTGCTGCACAATCCGGTCGTGCTGCCAGGCGATGATCCCCCAACAGAGGACGGCGAGAGCAATCTGATGACTGTCGTGTCGCTTGGCCGGCTCGGCGTGCGCAAAGGCAGCTACGACATCGTTGCGGCGGTCGCCGCCATGCCGGCAGGTTCCCGCCAGCGAGTGCGCGTCGTGCTGGCCGGCGACGGCGAGGTCAAGGAGGTATCGGCGGCCGTGCGCGCGGCCGGCGTCGATGATGTCATCGAGGTACGGGGCTGGCTTGAGCCGGCCGAGCGCGATGAGCTGATCCGCCAGGCCCAGGTGTTCCTGCTGCCGAGCTACGACGAGGGCTTGCCGATGGCCCTGCTCGAGTCGATGGCACAGGGGCTTGCCCCCATCGTGTCTCCGGTGGGCGGCATCCCCAATGTCGTCACGCACGACTGCGAAGGCTTGCTGGTGCCCGCGGGGGACATCGCCGCGATCGCCGGTGCGCTGACGGCATTGGTCGAGGATCCAGCGCAGCGTCAACGGCTGCGGGCTGCGGCACGACTGCGCTCCAAGGACTTCGACATCTCGCGCTGGTACACGCGGCTCGCCGACCTGTGGTTCAGCCTGGACCGGCAACGGCGCGGCTGAGCGCAGCCACCAGCGCCCCAGCGACGACGTCCGGGCTGTGTCGTCGTTCAAATGTTTGCCGGGCCGCCCGCCCCTGCGCTTCGGCCACATCGGCATTGGCCAGCCGGTCGAACGCCGCGGTGAGGCCTGCGACATCGTCGACACCCACGATCGGACCGCCGGGCGGCTGGAACTGCGGCAGTGCACCCTGGCCGGACACGATGGGCATGACGCCGAGCTGCATCGCCAGCACCTGGACGCCGCTCTGCGACGCGACCCGATAGTGAGCGATGGCCCCCTTGGCACGGGCGATGGTCAGGACCTGGTCGGCGTACCGGAACGGCCCGCGCTCCCACCGCACCCCGGCGGGAAGGTCGAGATCGCGATCGGCCTCGCCGATCAGCACCAACTCGTCGCCGCGATGCATCGGACCGCGGTGATGCCGGGACCAGGCCCGCAGGACCACCGGAATGTTCTTGTACTCGTTCAGACGGCCCGTGAGCACGAAGTCGCGGCGCGCATCTGCCGGAACCAACGGCGGCACCTGCGACTCAGGGAGGTCGCTGGACAGCGGTACCAGCGCTGTCGGATCAGCGTCGATGTGGTCGGCCACGTAGTGGCTGTGCACGATGGTGAGCGCTGCACCGGCACGCCACCGGGCGAAGGCGCGCCGCTCCCACGCCGGCACTGCCTCCAGCGCATCGTGCGGGCGGTCGTCGTGGACGACGTCGATGCGCGGTGCGGCGCGGTCCAGCAGGATCCACCTCGGGTCACGGACCAACTCCGTGACGACCACATCGGGCGAAAACGCCCGGACCCGACGCCGCAGTCGCCACAACGCCGGCCAGGTCCACGGTCGTTTGAAGCGTGGGTCAACGACCCACTCGTCCGCGACTGGCTCCCCGGACTCCGGGTGTTGGTTCGTGGTCACCAGTCGGACTTCGTGGCCTGCGTCGCGCAGCAGATCAGCGTGGATCCGCGCCAGCGGACGCATCCAGGGGGACAGCCAGAGCACCTTCACACGAATACCTCGCCGATCGCATGCTCGTAGGCGTCGGCCATCGCCTCGATCGTGTAGAGCTCACGCATCCGCTCGTAGCCGCGGTCGGCCATGGGCTGAAGGTCAGCCTGGCGGGCGAAGAGGTCCGCCAGGGCCGAACGCCACCCATCGACCGTCACATCGTCGACGACAATGCCGGCTGATCCGTGATCGAGCATGTCCGGGACGGCGCACGACGCCGATGCGATGACGGGCAGGCGGCGAGCCATGGCCTCCAAAATGGTCAGCGGGAATGCTTCGGCGCGGCTCGGTAGGCAGACCACATCGGCATCGGCCATTGCTGGACCTGGTCCAGGTGACCAACCACGCCACCGGACTCGGTCCCGCAGGCCGTCCGGGGTCAGGGCTTCGAGCCGTTCGCGATCAGGCCCGTCGCCCCAGATGTCCAGCGTCCACGCGTGCTCCTGCAGGCCCGCGAGCGCCTCGATCAGTAGATGTGGGTTCTTGTGCTCGACGATGCGCGACAGCATGACCAGTCGCACTGGGCCGCCGGCCCGCGTCGGGGCGGCAACGTTGGTCAGGTCGTCGGCGTGGGCGATGCCGTTGGGCGCCACGAACCAGCGCTTCGCGACCTGCTGGTGGGCACTGACCTGCTCCTGGTGGCGCGGCGACAATGCGATGAATCCGTCTGAACGGCGCATGGCACGGGCCAGGCCGCCGGCGTAGGTGGGCCCGTCGGGGTCTGGCGGCACGTGTGCGCCGACCAGCCAGCGTCGGTGTCGCCGGCGCCGCCCCGGTCGACGCCACAAGGTGCCGAAACCGGTCTCGGTGTTGGTGTCGCCGGTCACGAGAACAGTGGGGCCAGGCGGCAGGTCGACGGCGGGCGCCCACCACGGCTGGCGGATGACTCGCACATGGTGAGGCACCTCGGCGAGCAGCGGTCCGAGGCGTTGCATGCACACGATCGTGACGGGGTACCCACGCCGCGCAAGTTCGGTGGCCAGCACCACATGGTGGCGTTCGGCACCGCCGTAGACGAGACGGTTGATGGTGAACACGATCGATGGCTTGTCGACCGGCGCGATAGTGGCCCGCGCGGCTCGCTTGGAGCGTTGGATTCCGTTGAGTACCGAGGTGCCGGCCAAGTACAGATCGGCTCGGCGAGACGATGTGCGTTTTTGGATCTCCAGGGCGATGTTGGCACGCAACAGATCGCCGGACCGCCGTGCGGCGGTGCTCGACGAACGAGTCGTACCAGCGGCTTCGTGCACGATTCCGGGTTCGTCCACCAACAGGATGCGCCAGCCGGCTTCGCGCGCCCGCGCCTGCCAATCGGTCTCCTCGCCGTACAGGAAGAACTCAGGATCGAATGGTCCGATCTGGTCCCAGGCTTCACCGCTGATGGCCAGGCATGCGCCGGTCAGATAGCCATCAACCTCCGTGGGTTGGTGCCGGTACAGCTCGGACAGGGGGGAGCCCCGCAGACGCGGCGCATATCCCGCGGCCGACACCAACGCCTTGATGACGCGTCGGTCCCGATGGGCGACGTCCCAGGGTCGGGCACCATCAGTTGTCGACGCAACGTCCAGCGGCGCCGCAACCGCGACATCGCCACTGCTCAGCGCTTCCAAGGTAGCGGTCAGCGGTCCTTGCAGGACGGCATCGGGATTCAGCAGCAGTAGATCGTGGCCGGGGACTGTCGCGGCGAGTGCGTTGACGGCCGCTGCGAAGCCGAGGTTCGGTCCGCCACGGTGCCAGGTTGCCTCGACGTGCCGGGCTGCGACGCCGTCGACCTCGGCGGCGTGTTCGGCGGAGTTGTCGTGCACGTGCACCGAGGCGCCAGGCAGGTGTCGGGATGCTGCGGCCAAGCACGTCTGGAGGAGGTCGGGGGTGCGGTACGCCACGATCAGGACGGCGACGGGGCGGGCGGAGGCAGCCATCAGACGACGCCGGTCTTGAGTAGGGTGCGCACGGTCGAGACGCGAACTGGGCCGATCGCCGCATTGACACCGAGGTAGACGATCACGGCGCCGAGGAAGGCAGGGGCCAGCGAAACCTGGTCGACGTGGATCAGTTCGGCCACCCCGGCAGCGGCGATGACTGGCACGGCTAGTCGAGCGGTGAAGGCCCACGGTGTGCGGTAGGTACTGAAATTGGCCAGGCGGACCGTCGTGACCACCAGGCCGATGAGTTCGGTGATGACCAAGGCGACACCGGCGCCGGCGGCCCCCCACATCGGAATGAAGATCAGGTTCAGGACCACGTTGATCCCGAGGTTGACGATGTTGAGGCGCAGGAGGAAGACCTGCTGGTGCGAGGCGAACAGCGCCTGAGAAGCGATGCTGTTGAGGAAGGTGATGCCGACCGCCACGAACAACAGAGCCAGCGTGAAACCTCCACGGTTGGTGAGTTCTTCAGAGCTCATGGCCCGGATGATGTCGGTGGACAGCACCGCGCCGACCACGGCGATGGGGGCACCGAGGAACAACATCGCCTCCACCGAGCGCTTGACGAAGGAGGCGAACCCTTCGGCGTTCTCGGCGTACAGGCGCGTCATGGTCGACAGAGTCGTGGACATGAAGAAGGTGGTGACGACCGACAGGGTGAACGCGAAGGTGTAGGCCACGTAGTAGGTGGCCGTTGACTCGGCGGAGCCCAGAACGCTGAGCAGCACGCCGTCGAGGCGCCAGTACAGAACACCAATGATCAAGACACCAGTCTGCGGGAGGCTTTCCTTGATCAGGTCCCAGCTCTCGCCAAGATGGAACGTGGGACGCCAGTCGATGATGCGCGAGGCGGCGAAGCCTTGGACCACCAGGACAACAACGGGTGGAATCAGCTGCACGACGGCGAAGGCCGCGATGTCGGCGTCGGCACGGACCAGCATCAGCGTCAACGCCAGGGACAGCACCCGACCCAAAACATCGGACACCGCCACGGACGTGAAACGGACCGTCGCCAAGAACACCGGGTTCAGGCAACTGGTGATCGTGGTCAGCGCGAGGCCGATCGCGATGATCGGGATGATCGTGACCACCTGGGGTACGTCCTCGACGGTGTAGACCGCCACGCCAGAACCGATGGCGAGCGCCGTGAGGGGTATGCAGTAGACCAAGGAGAGGCCGGTGTTCAGGCGGACGAGATGCCCGAGGTCGGCGCCGGCGCCGGTGGCGCGGCGCACGATGACCGCTCCGATGCCAAGCTCGGTCAGGCTGGTCCACAACGAGATGAACATGATTGCGGCCGTGAGATGCCCGTAGGACACGCCGCCAAGATGTCGCACTGTGATCGACAGCATGACGATCGATGCGAGCATGCCGACGATGCGAAAGCCCAGTTGTTGGCCGAAGGCGCCGGCCATGCGACGCACGCTGGGACGCGCCAAGGGGGTTGCCCTGTCCAGGTCACGAGCGTCGTGGACGATAGTCTCGCTGTGGTCGTCGGCGGAAAGGGTGTCAGGTGCGGGTGTATATCCCTCTTCCCGATGGGACGTCGTCCCGTCGGTGGGCTCGCCGTTCGGCGGCTGGTGAGGTCCCGGACGCCTCGCCATACGGATTGCACCACCTTCGGGACCACGGATTTGACGTCACCTTCAGCGACCGCGACCTGACCGGGCTCTCGGCTCGGGTGGCGCGGTCTGCACGTTACCGAACGGCCGGCCTCGAATTGGTCGAAACAAAGCGTGACGTCCGGCACCTGTCGCGCCGAGATACCGACGTGACGTTGTGCTACGACGAGCGTACCGGCGTCCCCACGGCCCTGCTGAGCCGCAGCACGCGCGATGCCCCCGTGGTGACCGGCGTCGGATGGCTCACGACCCGGGCTGCGGCTCCTCCGTTGCAACGTCGGATCGCTCAGCGGGCGCTACCGAGGGCAGCGGCCGTGTGGACCCAGTGCAGTGCCATGGTTCCGACGTTGGCTTCGGAGTGGTCGATCGGCGAGGTGTCGTATGTTCCGCTCGGTATCGACACTGAATTCTTTGCCGAGCAGCCGTGGGAGCTCGCGGGTCCCACGGTCGCCAGTGCGGGTGAGGATCGGTTCCGCGATCACGATCTGCTCGTAGCGGCGGTGCGCAGCGTGCGACCTCAGGTACCGAGCGTTCAGCTTGAGCTGGCCACGGGCCTGCCGGTGACCCTCGAGCCCGAGCTCGGGATGCTCTACACCGAGCGGATGGACGGCCGCATGCGCGGCCTGTACGCCCGTAGTTCGGTCGTTGCGGTGGCCTTGCGCCCTACTCCTACAGGGTCCGGTCTGACGGTCGTCCTCGAAGCCATGGCTAGCGGCCGGCCGGTGGTGGTCACGGACAATCCAGGTGTGTCTGACTACGTCGAGCACGGTGTCACCGGCCTGCTGGTGCCGCCAGATGATCCCGCGGCCTTCGCCGGAGCATTGCGGGCTCTGTTGCTGGATCAGGACCGGTGCCGCGAGATGGGCCGGTTGGCCGCTGAGCGAGCCCGCGAGCGGTTCACCTCGGCGCAGATGAGTGCCGAGCTCGCTGCCATCTTGACCACGGTGTCCTGAGATCGGTCAGAGCGTGGGGTCGGTCATGCCCCGAGCCAGGCCTGCGAGATGGTCGGCACCGCGATCGAGCCACCAGATGTCGTGATCGACCCGCTCGCCACCGAGCTCGCGTAGTTCGCGTGCCATGGCCACCTCTGTGAAACCATAGTGGGCGAGCAAGCGGCGCGGTCCGGGGTTTGTGACGGCGATTGGCGCAGTGGTGCGCGGGATGCGTGCCGGTAGGGCAAATGCCCGAAACAGCGCGCTGGCGGTGATCCACTGCACTGTGGCCCGTGGGGTGCCGAGGCCGAACCAGATGGAGAGTTCAGCCGATCCCGATATGGGATCGATGTGGAAGTTCATCTCACCGATCACGCGGCCGTCTTCGTGCAGCGCCAGGAACGGCACGCGAAGCCCGGCTCGAACTGCCCGGCGTTGTTCGATGTAGTGCTCGACCCAGTCGATCAGCGTGGAACTACCGAACGTGAGACGCATGCGTTCGCCGGATTCTTGTCGGGTGCGGCACCATGCGGGTCCGTCAGACCACCTCGCTTGACGTAGGAGGACGAGGTCATCACCCACACGAACGGGGCCGAGGGGCACAGCGGCGGCACGACGAGAGAGCTGATCGAGTCGGAATTCGGCGTCACGAAGCGTGGAGTGCTCACTCATACTCAGAGAGTAACCGCGAACAAGGAGCCTGCCATGCGTGTCGACGAACTACTACGTTCGTTGCTGCGACGACCCCTCGCACTGTTGCTGATCTTGGGCGTGGCCTGCGGCGGCGCCTACTACGGGTGGACGCACGCCACGAACACGTACGAAAGCAGCGCCACCGTCCTGATTGTTCCAGCCGGTAGCGACGTCACACCGCCCAATGGCGCAGTGCCCGACAATCCGCTGGCGCGCCTGGACTACAACATCTCCCAGTTGGCTCTGGTCGTGGGATCGCAGCTCAATTCTGATGCGGTGCGCGATCAGGTCGTGGCTGTCGGTGGCGACGCCGGGTACACCGCAGACACGCTCAGCAGCGACAACAGCGCAGTGGCTCAGCTCAGCCCGCTGGTCAAGATCACTGCGACCTCGGCCACTGCCGACGGAGCGCAACAGGCCATCGGCGTCCTGATCGACCAGGCCTCCGCTCAACTGGCAGCGGTGCAGTCCGCGTCCAATGTCGTGCCCGGTGGCCAGGCTCAAGCAGTGGTGGCCGCCCCGGCGACGGCCAGCACCGTCGTCGGCAGCCCGCAGCTACGTGCTGCTGGCGTCTTGGGTATCGCCGGCGGATTCGCCGCGCTGTTGCTGATGGTGATGGTCCAGCCGTTGTTCGGCCGCAAGCGAGGACCAGCGCAGGCAGCACCCGTCCAGGTGGGACCGTCTCTGGCTGGGACCGAACGTGCCGCCTTGCCGGCTCGCGCGCCTCTCCCTGCCGCCAAGCCTCAGAACCAGGGCTGGCAGCCCCCGGCTCCGGCGCGCAAGCCGGCGGTTGAGGATGCCGGACGCTTCGCTGAGCCCCCGGCTGCTCAGGCACCGATCCCGAACGATGCCGCGGTCGAGGGTCCGGCTGAGCCTTCCGCGCGGGATCACTTCGGCTCTCTCGATGTGGTGCGCCCCGGCACGCGCCGGCGCCAAGAAGTACTTCGTGACATGGTGCGCGATGAATGGCAGCGCAGCGGAAGCAACATTGCGTGGACCCGGCGTGAGCAGCGTGAGGCGTACCAGCGTGCCGAGGAACGTTTGACCGAGATGGAGCGGCGCCGCCGTGATGTCGAGGTTGAGAACGTCAGTCGCTTCGACGACTTCCTCGAGTACCGCGATCATGGCTGATCTGGAGACTGCCCCCCGCGCGGCCACGACCCGTCTGCCGTCCTCCCGATCTGGCTGGGGGAGCGCGCTGATTGCGGCGGTCATCGTGCTGGGTCTTGGTACCCGACAGTCTCAGGTCGTGCCGCTCTCGTTGGGTCTCACGCCGGCCACGGTCATCATCTATGGATGTCTGCTGTTGTTGCTGCTGTGCTGGCTTGGCGGCCAGGCCATCAGCTCACCGCACCGGCCCACGATGCTGCTGGTGATGGTGGCCTTCATGGCGACGGTGTGCTCCACTGCCGCTTTGATGTTGCGCAATGCGTCGAACGCTGAGGCGTCGGCGTCCGTCCTGGTGCTGGTTCGCGAGTCCTGGCTGGTCGGGCTGGTGCTGTTCATCCTGGTGGTCGTGCGCAGCAGCGGCGGGCTCCGTCTGGTGATGCGCGGCATCGTGATCGGCGCATCGATCAGCGGCGCAGTTGGCTTGCTGAACACGCTGATCGGCCTGGATGTGTCCTCGGCGCTGGCCCTACCCGGGCTGGTCGATCAGGGGTCGCTGTTGGTCGACTCGCTGCAACGTGCAGGAGCGGTGCGCCCACAGGGCATGGCGGGGCACCCGCTCGAGCTCAGTGCTGTCTTGACGGTGGCATTCCCGCTCGCAGTCGGCCTCGCGATGTCCGACCGAGACCGAGGCCGCTCCGGAGTCCTGTGGGGCCTGATGTCGGGGCTGGTGTTGGTCTCGGCGCTCGCAACCATTTCGCGCTCCGCCGTGATCGGTGCCGCAGCTGCCCTCGCCGTCATGGCGTGGTCATGGCCGGTCCGTCGCGTGATCGTCCTTGTGGCCAGCGGTGCGGTGGGTCTTCTGCTCGCCCTGGTGACGGGCGTCCCGATCGTCACGCGAGTCGCGAGCGTGCTGTCCGGTGGATCCCAGGACAACTCGGTCGGCTCGAGGCGTAGTGGGTTCTCCTACGCCACGGGCGTCATGCCTGATCACTGGTGGTTCGGACAGGGGTCGGGCACGTACGATCCACGGGTGCAACCGGTGCTGGACAACTACTACCTGACCCGGGCCGTCGAGTCCGGGCTCATCGGCGCAGCGACGATCGTGGTCATGCTGGTCGGAGCGTGGCTGATTGCGTCCTCGGCACGTCGTCGGCTGGCTGACGCGGGCGAACTGGCCACCGCAGAGCTGGTCAACGGAATTGTCGGGGCGATCACGGCCTTCATCGTGATCGGCCTGATTCTTGACGTTCCCGGCTTCATCCAGATCTCGATGTTGCAGTATGTGGTCATTGCGCTGGCCGGTGTCGCTGCCATGGTTTCTCACCAGGCATCGGCCGCATGACCTCCGAGCCCTGGTTGCCGCGCTCTACTGAGCTACAGGCACGGCTACATGCGGTGATCCCCGGCGGCGCACACACGTACTCGCGTGGATCAGACCAGTACCCCGACGGTGCAGCTCCGGTCCTGACCCGCGGGCAGGGCGCCCGGGTGTGGGACGTCGATGGCCATGAATACGTCGAATACGGCATGGGCCTGCGTTCGGTGACGCTCGGCCATGGCTATCGCCCGGTGGTGGATGCGGTCTGCGCTGCGATTGCTCAAGGAAACAACTTCAGCCGGCCCACTGAGCTTGAACTCACGGCCGCCGAGACGTTCCTCGAGCTCGTGCCGACCGCCGATATGGTCAAGTTCGCCAAGAACGGGTCTGACACCACCACAGCAGCGTTGCGACTCGCGCGGGCCTATACCGGCCGCACCAAGGTGGCAATCTGCCGCCAACCGTTCTTCTCCGTCGATGATTGGTTCATCGGTACCACCGAGATGCGTGCCGGTACCACCGAGATGCGTGCCGGTACCGATCCGAGCGTCCCGGACCTCACCGTGCGGTTCGACTACAACGACCTGGACTCACTCGAGGCTGCTCTCGTCGGCGATGACGTCGCCTGTGTGTTCCTGGAGGCCGCGACCGGAGCCGCAGAGCCTGAGGCCGGCTTCCTGGCCGGAGTGCGCGAAGCGTGCGACCGCCACGGCACGTTGCTGGTGTTTGACGAAATGATCACGGGCTTTCGCTGGTCGGCCCACGGCGCCCAGGCTGTCTACGGCGTGACCCCTGATCTGTCCTGCTGGGGCAAGGCGATGGGCAATGGTTTCCCGCTGTCGGCGTTGGCTGGACGCCGCGAGGTGATGGAACTCGGCGGACTCAACACCGACGCCGATCGCGTCTTCCTGCTGTCTTCGACGCACGGTCCCGAAACGGGCGGTCTGGCGGCATTTCTTGCCGTGGCTGAGGCCTACCGGACCACCGATCCTGTAGGCCGGATGGAAGCTGCCGGTCAGCGGTTGGCCGCTGGTGTTCAGGCGGCCGCCGCCGCTGCGGGCGTGGCCGATCACGTCACCATCAGCGGTCGACCGTCGTGTCTGGTGTTCGGCACCCGCGATCAGCACGGCGAACCGAGTCAGTCGTGGCGCACGCTGTTCTTGCAGGAACTGGTGACTCGCGGCGTGCTCGGGCAGTCGTTCATCACCTCGGCTGCTCATACCGATGCTGACATCGACCTGACAATCGCGGCCGTGGTCGAGGCCTGCGCGGTCTACCGTGCCGCGCTGGATACCGGCTCGGTCGAAGGGTTCCTGCGGGGGCGCCCCGTTGCGCCCGCCACGCGCTCGCGAGCGGAGCCCCGCCGCCTTTAGCCGGGTCGCCTCTAGCTGGGTTGCCTGTAGGTGGGCAGCCGGTTCCAGAGGGTGGGCCAGGAGATGCCAAGATCGCCGACCAGTTCGCGCAGCAGCGGCAGGGACAGGCCGACGACATTGTGGTGGTCGCCCTCGATACCGCGGATGAAGGCGCCGCC
>Ga0307486_1001434_pt1 | contig 18385 bp, 10 predicted proteins | sample CBIW02metaG_FD_203663 | JGI IMG/M metagenome (GOLD analysis project Ga0307486, IMG submission 203663) | Sea-ice brine microbial communities from Beaufort Sea near Barrow, Alaska, United States - CBIW 0.2 | ecosystem: Environmental > Aquatic > Marine > Coastal | place: USA: Alaska | collected...
ACCGCAACTTGGCCGCATTCTCCGCCGGAGACGTCAAGGTGCTTGTCGCCACTGACGTTGCAGCGCGCGGCGTGCACGTAGACAACATTGAGCTGGTCATCCACGTTGACCCGCCAGCCGAGCACAAGGCATACCTGCACCGCAGTGGCCGTACCGCTCGTGCCGGAGAAGAGGGCGACGTCGTGACGATCGTTCTTCCGACCCAGCGCAAAGACACAGCAACACTGCTGCGTAAGGCCGCCATCACGGTGACCCCGCAGTTTGTGAACGCATCGTCGGATGCCGTAGCCACGCTCGTTGGCCCGGTTGCCGAATATGTGAAGCCTGCTCCTCGCGCAGCAGTTCCTGCTCGTGGCCAGTCACAGGGTGGACGCTCGCAGGGTGCAAACGCCCAGCGCAAGCGTGTTCGTCGTGATGGCGAAGGCGGCGGCCGCGACGGTGGCCGCGACGGTGCTCGCGAGGGTGCCCGCGGAGGCGCTCGTGGCGGACAGAACCGTGACGGACAGTCGCGTGGCGGACAGCCTCGTGACGCAAACTCTCGTGGTGGCCAGCAGCGCAACGCGCAGCAGGGTTCCGGTCGCGGCGGCGCAGTCGTCGCCGGTTCGGGTTCAGGCGAGCAGCGCTCAAACCACCAGCCGAGGCAGCACTCTGAGGCTCCCGCACGTGGTCGCGGCGGCAACGGTCGCGCACAGGCCGGCAGCGGTCCCGTTCGTGTTGGCCAGGTCGTGCGACCCAACCGTCGCGCATCCAGCAGCGGGCGCTAACCGCTAGCAACACAGCTTTACCGTCAAGGGCGGCGAGTTTCTCCCAGCAATACTGGGCAGAGATCCGTCGCCCTTCGGCGCTTAAGGGGTGTTGGCTCCGGTTTGCGCGGCTCTCGCTGATGCTCGTGCTAGTGCTCGCGCGACATCACGGAAATTCAGGAAATTCGATTTCGCCGTTTGATTACGCGCCCAAACACGCCCGACTTTCCGGGCATCCGCTCTAGGCAGCACCACCACTCGTCCGCGATTTCCTGAATTTCCGAATTTGTCACGGGGATTGGTCACACGGCAGGCACGAAAACCTAGGGCAGAACGCCGACAGAGGCGAGTGCTGCGCGCAGGAGTGCTCCGCGGCCACCTTCCATGTCGGCGGTGACCGCTTCGGATGCCGCCTCGGCAGGCCGCAGCCAGGTGAGCTCGAGCGCATCCTGCCGCGGTTCGCACGTACCCGTCACGGGCACGACGTACGCCATCGATACTGCATGCTGGCGGGGATCCGTGAACTGGCTTTCGCTCGGCCACGGAAAGTATTCGGCAACCGTGAACGGGGTCGGGTTTGCCGGAAGCAGCGGGAAGGCCATCGGGCCCAGATCCTTCTCCAAATGCCGGAACAGTGCATCGCGCAGCGTCTCGCCAAACATCACACGGCCAGAGACGAGGGTGCGAGTGATTTCGCCATCGTTGCCGCGCACCAAAGTGCCGACTTCGGTAACGCGACCCAGCCCATCCACTCGCACGGGAACAGCCTCAACATAGATCAGCGGCAGCCGCCTGCGAGTCTCCGCAAGTTCTTCATCTGAAAGCCAAGACGAGTTGGGGTCTGGTGTGCCGACGGAGCTCATGCTCCATTGTCACCCATGGTGCGGGTTTATCGTGCGCACGGCGGGGTAGTGGATCACAACCGGTGCCTCCGTCGCGCGTCGGCTCAGCCGAGTAGGTCCTTCATCTTCTTGGCGATCAGTTCGGTTGCACGGCGGGGAGATAGCCGCGAGAAACGGTCCATGAATTTTGCGTCACTGCCGATGAGGACACGGAAGGCGCCCTTCTCAAGGCCCTCAACGATCTGTCTGCCCGCATCCGCTGGGCTCGTCGTTTTATATTCCTTGCCCGGTTCGGTGTCCTGCACTACTGGCATTTCTACGCCGGAGTTTTCGGTGATGTTTGTCCCTACTCCCCCGGGGAACACGATCGTGACAGTGAGGTTAGTTCCCATACTCTCCGCATAGAGCGCCTCAGTAAACAGCTTTACCGCGGCCTTGCTCGCACCATAGGCGGCCTGGCCGGGAACCGGAAGGAACCCTCCCATGCTCGATACGTTCAGAACGGCAGCCTCGGGTCGCTCCATGAGGCTCGGCAGGAAAGCCTTCGTCATATTCACGACGCCCCAGAAGTTCACATTGAACACGCGCTCAATGGCGTCAAAGTCCAGGTCTTTCAATTTCACGAACGGCTGGATGATCCCGGCAACGTTTAACAGACCGTCAATCTGTCCGTGGGCCGTGCTGACCTCGCCCGGCAGGGCAAGCACCGCTTGGCGGTCGGTCACGTTGAGAGTGTGGGTCGTCAGCTTCCCGGACTCTGCAGCGGCCAACTCCGCTGTTTCCTCTAGGCCAGACTCGTTCAGGTCGACCGCCGCCACTCGGGCTCCACGGGCGAGCAGCCCGAGAACTACCTCTCGACCGATCCCATTGCCGCCACCAGTGACAACGAAAACTTTGTTTTCTAGACGCATGCTTCGGCTCCTTCGCCTTCGGGCTTTCATCTGCAGTCTAGGACTGCCCTGCGGCAGTCTCAGCGGCGCCCCGTAGGATTCGAGCCATGCAGATTGATTCGTCAGCAGTACTCTGGTCGGCCCCCGAGCGTGAACGGGCCGGGAGACCGCTGCTCGTGTTATTGCACGGCTACGGCTCTCATGAGGGTGATCTGTTTGCGATGGCACCCGGGCTTCCACTGGAACCGGTGATCGCTTCGCTGCGGGCGCCGATTCCCGAAAGTGGCGGGTTCTCGTGGTTTCCGATCGACCTGAGCGGCAATGGTCGGCACGACGTGCAGAAAGTGGATGATGCAGCCAACGCCGTACTCGAATGGCTTGACGACCAGCAGTTCACGAGTGTGAGCCTCCTCGGTTTCTCGCAGGGTGCGGCTATGGCGCTGCAACTTTTGCGGCTCGCCCCGGAGCGTTTCCGCTGCGCCGTGGCACTCTCTGGGTTTGTGGTGAGTGCCGAGCATCCGGGAGATGCGCAGCTGTCGAGCATCCGCCCGCCCGTATTTTGGGGTCGCGGCACCGATGATCCGGTGATTCCGACAGTGAATATTGAGCGCACTGAGGAGTGGCTTGTTGATCACGCTCGGGCCGAGTCGCACATCTATGAGGGTCTCGCGCATTCGATCTCGCCGGACGAGTTAGACGACCTGGTGAGTTTTCTGCACACGCACGCGTAGTGCACTGTCAGCGGTTGCGACGAAGATAGAACAATGAGCGACGTGCTCGGCAAGTTTTCGCCCGCCACCCGAGAGTGGTTTCAGGGCGCGTTCGATGCTGCCACCCCGGCGCAGCTCGGCGCGTGGGATGCGATTTCCACTGGGTCGCATGCGCTCGTTGTTGCTCCCACAGGTTCGGGCAAGACTCTCGCCGCATTCTTGTGGGCGATTGACCAGTTGGCGTCGCGGCCGGTTCCCGAGAACCCGAAGCAACGCACCCGGGTGTTGTACATTTCTCCGCTCAAGGCCCTCGGTGTTGACGTTGAGCGCAACCTTCGCGCACCGCTCGTGGGCGTTACTCAGACCGCTCGGCGGCTGGGGCTAGGCGAGACCGACATCACGGTTGGCGTGCGCTCGGGAGACACCACGGCGCAAGACCGTCGGCTGCTCGCACGGCTCCCTCCGGACATCCTGATCACGACTCCCGAGTCGCTCTACCTGATGCTCACGTCGGCTGCCCGGGAGACGCTCAAGGGAATCGATACGGTAATCATTGACGAAGTGCACGCGGTTGCCGCCACTAAACGCGGCGCGCATCTTGCTCTGTCGTTGGAGCGGTTGGATGCTCTGCTCGCGAAACCTGTGCAGCGCATCGGGCTCTCGGCAACCGTGCATCCTATTGAGGAGGTTGCTCGGTTCCTGGGCGGCCGTGCGCCCGTCACGATCGTGCATCCGCCGTCGGCAAAAACGTTTGAGTTGAGTGTGATCGTTCCGGTGCCCGACATGACGATTCCTGGCACGGTTGCCGCTGCTCGGGGAACGGCTGGCGGCGGCACGGGCAGCGACGACGAAGCAACCGCCGAATCGACGGGATCACTGTGGCCTCACGTCGAGGAGCGCATCGTCGACGCGATTCTCGAACACCGGTCGACGATTGTGTTTGCGAACTCGCGGCGGCTGGCCGAACGGCTGACCGCGCGCCTCAACGAGATTTATGACGAGCGGATGAGCGACGGCAGCATCGACGGTGCTGCCGGTGACGCCGCGACCGTTCTTGCTCAATCCCAAGCCAGCGCGGATGCCGCCGCCTACGCCGCGCCCCAGCAACCGTGGAAGCCGCCAGCCCAGATGATGGCGCAGGGAGGATCCACAATGGGTGCCGCCCCACTGCTTGCCCGCGCCCACCACGGCTCGGTCAGCAAAGACCAGCGCGCGATCATCGAAGACGACCTGAAGACGGGAGTGCTGCGCTGTGTTGTTGCGACCAGTTCGCTCGAACTCGGCATCGACATGGGTGCCGTCGATCTCGTCATCCAGGTCGAGTCGCCACCCTCGGTCGCGAGTGGGCTTCAGCGCATTGGGCGAGCCGGGCATCAGGTCGGGGAAATCTCTAAAGGGTTGCTGTTTCCGAAACACCGCACCGACCTCATCCACACCTCGGTTGCTGTCGAGCGGATGCGCAGTGGCCAGATCGAAGCCCTCGCCGTACCGACAAACCCGCTTGATGTGCTCGCGCAGCAGACCGTTGCCGCGGTTGCTCTCGATGAGATCGACATCGAGGACTGGTTCGACACCGTGCGTCGCAGCGCCCCGTTCTCGACCCTTCCTCGCAGCGCCTTCGATGCCACCCTCGACCTGCTGAGCGGGCTGTACCCGAGCGATGAGTTCTCTGAACTGAGGCCCCGCGTCGTGTGGGATCGCGTCGCCGGCACGTTGGCCGGTCGCCCCGGCGCCCAACGCCTCGCCGTCACCTCGGGCGGCACCATCCCCGACCGCGGCCTCTTCGGCGTCTTCATGATCGGCGGCGAAGCCGGAGCCCCCGGCCGCCGCGTCGGCGAACTCGACGAAGAGATGGTCTACGAATCTCGCGTCGGCGACGTCTTCGCCCTCGGCACGACCAGCTGGCGCATCGAAGACATCACCCACGACCAAGTGCTCGTCTCCCCTGCCTTCGGCCAGCCCGGTCGCGTTCCGTTCTGGAAGGGCGATGGCCTCGGCCGCCCGGCAGAGCTGGGCGAAGCCATCGGGGCGTTCACTAAAGAAATTGCTACGGCATCCGCTGAGGATGCACGCGCTCGGGCGGAGTCGATAGGGCTCGACGAACACGCCGTCACCAACCTGATTGCCCTCGTCACCGAGCAGAAGGCGTCCACTGGTCATGTGCCGAGCGACACGACGCTCGTGGTCGAACGCTTCCGGGATGAGCTGGGCGACTGGCGTGTGATCTTGCATTCCCCGTACGGCATGCCCGTGCACGCACCCTGGGCGCTGGCGATTACGGCGCGCATCCGCGAACAGTTGGGAGTGGATGGCGCGGCCATGGCCGGAGACGATGGCATTGTCGTGCGCATCCCCGACACCGATGCCGCGCCGCCCGGTGCCGATCTTTTTGTGTTCGACGCTGAGGAGCTCGAACAGATTGTCACGGAAGAAGTCGGTGGATCAGCGCTGTTCGCCGCGCGCTTCAGGGAGTGCGCCGCCCGCGCCTTGCTGCTGCCGCGCCGCGACCCCGGCAAGCGTTCGCCGCTCTGGCAACAACGCCAGCGCGCTTCGCAGCTGTTGGACGTGGCGCGCAAGTACCCGAGCTTTCCCATCGTGCTCGAGACGGTGCGCGAAGTGTTGCAAGACGTGTACGACCTGCCGGCGCTCACAGCGCTGACAAAGCGCATCGCCAGCCGCGGCATCCGCGTCATGGAGACTGAGACGGACGTGCCGTCGCCGTTCGCGCGCAGCCTCCTGTTCGGCTATATGGCCGCTTTCGTATACGAGGGTGATTCGCCACTTGCCGAACGCCGTGCCGCCGCGCTTTCGCTCGACCCCGCGCTGCTCGCCGAGCTTCTCGGACGTGCCGAGCTGCGCGAACTGCTCGACCCCGACGTTATTGCTCAGACCGAGAACGAGCTGCAGCGGCTGACTCCTGAGCGGCATGCTCGGGATGCCGAGGGGCTCGTCGATCTGCTGCGTGTGCTCGGTCCGCAGACTGTCACCGAAATCGAGGCGCGGTCGCTCGTGACCGGCGCAGCCCTTGCGACCGATCTGGCTGGGCTTGCGAAAGCGAACCGTGTGCTCGAAGTGACGATTGCGGGCGAACGCCGCTGGGCCGTCATCGAGGACTCGGCGCGACTGCGTGATGCGCTCGGGGTGCCACTGCCCATCGGCGTGCCCGCCGCGTTCATCGAACCCGTCGATGATCCCGTTGGCGACCTCGTCAGCCGCTATGCCCGCACCCATGGCCCATTTACACTCGCGGATGCCGCAGCCCGCTTCGGTCTCGGAACCGCCGTCGTGCACGACGCCCTGCGTCGCCTCACGTCCGACCGCCGTGTCGTCGATGGCGAGTTTCGCCCCGGCGCGAGCGGCACCGAATGGTGTTCGGTGGATGTGCTGCGTCGCCTGCGCAGTCGCTCGCTCGCGGCGCTGCGCCAAGAGGTCGAGCCGGTGTCGCCGGCAACGCTTGGGCGGTTCCTGCCCGCCTGGCAGCACGTCTCCGCTGCGGGTGATTCGCTGCGCGGCACCGATGGTCTCGCCCAGGTGATTGACCAACTGGCGGGATATTCGGCTCCGGCATCCGCGTGGGAGAACTTCATTTTGAGCGCCCGCATTCGCGACTATTCGCCCGCGTGGCTCGACGAGCTGACGACGTCGGGTGAAGTGGTGTGGGCCGGGCAGGGTGCGCTTGCGGGCAGCGATGGCTGGATCAGTTTGCACCCGGCGGCGACCGCGGCGCTGACGTTGCCAGAGCCGGATCGGGATGGGCTGAGTGAATTGCAGCAGAGCATTCTCGATGCGCTGGCGGGTGGTGGCGCGTTCTTCTTTAGGCAGCTCTCCAACCAGATCGGCAGCACGGACGACAAGGCGCTGCTGAAGGAACTGTGGGATTTGGTGTGGCGCTCGCTCATCACCAATGACAGTTTTGCGCCACTGCGCGCGCACCTCGGCGGCACGGTGCGGGCGACTCGGGCTCCTCGTCGGGCGCGGGCGCGGGCGTATCGCGGTCGGGTGTCGACGGTGGCGCAGTCGGGGCCGCCGAGTGCATCTGGGCGGTGGGCGCTTCTCGAATCCGCTGAGGGTGAGACGACGGTGCGCGCTAAGTCGACGGCGGAGTTGATGCTCGAACGGCACGCTGTCGTGACGCGCGGTGCGGTCGTGAGCGAGGGCATCCGCGGAGGTTTCGCGCTGACGTATCGCGTGCTGAGTGGCTTCGAAGAGACGGGTCGCGCCCGCCGCGGCTATTTCATCGATGGGCTCGGTGCCGCCCAGTTTGCGACCGGAGCCACCGTCGACCGGCTGCGGAGCTTCACCCGAGATCCGGATGCTGCACCCGAGCTTCGGGCTATCACTCTCGCCGCGACAGACCCTGCGAACCCCTACGGGGCTGCTCTCGCTTGGCCGGGACTCGGTGGCGAGGATGCCGGGTCGGACGCGGGCGACGAGACAGAATCTGGCACCGCGACTGCGACCGCCTCATCCGCGAAGCCTGCCGCCGATTCTCCCAAGAAACATCGCCCTGGCCGCAAGGCTGGTGCGATCGTGGTGCTTGTCGATGGGCATCTCTCGTTGTATCTGGAGCGCGGCGGCAAGTCTCTGCTGGCCTTCGATCTGGAACCGGCGGTGGTGGATGCGGCGACTCGTTCGCTGACGAGCACCCTGCGTGGCACGCTGCCGAAGTTGCGCATCGAGAAAGTGAATGGTGATTTCGCGGTCGGCACCCCTGTCGGCAAAGCACTCGTGGAGGCAGGATTCGTCGCGACGCCGCAGGGGTTGAGACTTCGTGCCTGAGGGTGATTCCGTCTATAAGGCCGCCGCGAAACTGCGGGCAGCGCTCGACGGCCAGGTTCTTACGAGCACCGACTTTCGGGTGCCCGCTTTTGCAACGCTCGATCTCAGCGGCCAGACCGTCACAAGCGTGGTGCCGCGCGGCAAGCACCTGCTGATTCGCATAGCCGAGGGCGCCGACGCATCGCCATCGGGGGAGCTCGGCTCCGGCAACACCATCCACAGCCATCTCAAGATGGAGGGGGTATGGCAGATTTATGCGAACGGCGAGCGCTGGCGCAAGCCGGCGTATCTCGCGCGGGGTGTGTTGAGCACGGCATCGAAGACGGCGGTCGGTTTTGAACTGGGCTTGCTTGAGGTGGTGCCGACGACATCCGAAGACAGCATTGTGGGCCACCTGGGCCCAGACCTTTTGGGGGCCGACTGGGATGCCGACCTTGCTCTTGCGAACCTGCTTTCTGACCCTGCGCGGCCGGCGGCGCTCGCACTGCTCGATCAGCGGAATCTGGCGGGCCTCGGCAATGTGTATGCGAATGAGTTGAGCTTTCTGCGCGGATTCCGCCCCGATACTCCGATCGGTGACGTTGCAGATCCGAAGCGTCTGGTGGCACTCGCACACAAGGCGATCACGGTGAACAAGGATCGCCCTATCCGCAATCTCACTGGCCTGCCGCGGGGAAAACCGCGTTACTGGGTTCATGGCCGCCGCGGGGATGCCTGCCTGCGTTGCGGTACTCGCATCGAGTCGGCTCAGCTCGGCACTGGCCCGACTGACACGCGTTTCACGTGGTGGTGTCCGAGCTGCCAGAAGTGACGTTCACTCGGCGGCGGGCGGTGTCGCACGCTGCAGAGTCGACGCGCGCCAATAGGCTGAAGCGAGCAGGCCCGCCTGTGGCAAACGCCAAACGGACGCCCTTCGGGATGTCCCTGAGAGAGATCATCCGTGAAGAAACAGATCAACGTCGTTGGTGCGGTCATCGTGCGCGAAGGCCTCATCCTGTGCGCACAGCGCGGGCCCGACGGCGCTTTGCCCGGCATGTGGGAGTTTCCCGGCGGCAAGATCGAGGCCGGCGAGACTCCCCACGATGCGCTCGCGCGAGAAATCACCGAAGAGCTGGAGTGCGAGGTGGCCGTCGGCGAGCTGATCACCACCACGTCTTGCGAATACGACTTCGGAATCGTCGCGCTGACTACGTTCTACTGCGAGTTGCTCTCCGGCACGCCAGTGTTGACCGAGCACGCGGAGGTTCTCTGGCTTGCGGCTGCAGAACTGAGCTCGCTCGAATGGGCGCCTGCCGATGCGCCAGCTGTTGGACTAGTCATGGGAGTCGCCGTCTCCTAGCGCCAATCGACCTCTACGAACTCGAGCCCTTCGGCCAAGACGTCAATCTCGGACCCTGCGCGGCCAGTCGCACTTGCGCTGCTCGATCAGCGGAATCTGGCGGGCCTCGGCAATGTGTATGCGAACGAGTTGAGCGTTCTGCGCGGATTCCGCCCGATACTCCGCTCGGTGAGGTCACCGACCCGAAGCGACTGGTTGCGCTCGCACACAAGGCGATCACGGTGAACAAGGATCGCTCCATCCGCAATCTCACTGGCCTGCCGCGCGGAAAACCGCGCTACTGGGTTCATGGCCGCCGCGGGGATGCCTGACTGCGCTGCGGTGCCCGCATCGAGTCGGCGCAACCCGGCACCAGCCCCACGGATACGCGCTTCACGTGGTGGTGCCCGAGTTGCCGGCCCGAGTGCATAGCAAATTCAATCAAGACGCACTCGAAATTTGGCAGACACCCATCGCGGCCGACTTCACCTTTCGCTAGAAACGATCGACAGATTCTTCCCAAAGACAGTGCTCCTTTGGAAATTGACGCACGTTGGGTACCGTTGCCGTACTACACGAAGTTTTCTATTTCGAGGCGAGGAACCGGACATGGCACGAGTACGAAAACTATCCCAAGGGGACTCAACCAGCCGCCCTCATCCGACCGAAGTTGATGCAGAGTGGAGCGTAATCCACACTGATGCCAACGAAATATTGCTCCAAATTTCGACTTTCGGCTCCGACTCGCGCGCCTCGCAGCCAAAAGTGAGCCAAACTATCCAATTCGATCGAAGCACTGCAAGACAACTCCAATCAATATTTGATCAAGTTTTTGGTTCAAACGCCTAGCTCTGCTCGGAAGTTGATCGGCCCGTGAGCGGTGGGAACGGATCCCGACAAGTCACTTTCGAAAGTAACGCGAGAGACTCCCGCCGGAATGTCTCCTCTGATCGCGGGGATGTCCGCCACGTTGTAGAGCTTGATCGAACTAAGACTGAACTCGAGATCAAAGAACTCTTCGAACATGAATCGTAAGTTGCGCCCCAACGTGATCGCGACGATTTCGCGCAGCTTGAAACGGAGTTCAGGCTCGGTACATCGATTCTCGAGCATAGAAACCGCATCAGCAACAGAGAAACCATGATCGAGCCTCTCCAGGAAAATCGACCCGACATAGGTGGGCTTTGAACTGTGGTTATTCGCCTGTTCGTATGCAACTATGTGTTTGCGCTCGCGCTTTGTAGTGGACTTAATTTCCACCCTGCACGCGTCAAACACGAAATCGACACGATCGGCGTCGTCCATCCGCCAGGCCCGAATACCCTCGTCCACGGATGCGAGCGAGAGTAAGAACGTCAACTCGCCCATAAGCCCGATCCAAGTTGAACGGGGCGTCTCATCGAAGCTCAAAAACAAGCTAGCAAGTCTAAGTACGCTGTCATGCGCAGCGTGCGCACTCGGCTCCGATCCGATCAGCCCCATTACGGATTCGCAGAGCGACATAAAGTGCGCAGTCGTCCTTGGGTCAGTGTCCAAGCAGTGCACTTTACTCAAAACCAACTCTTGAGACTGGCCGTCAATCTCGAGCGTGCAATCCAAGCCGAAATCTGCCTCCAATTTCTGTGTTCTGATCGAGGGCTCAGCATCATCGTTGCCGTTCGACGAAATCATAAACACGCCGCAGCCTGCTTCATCTACCCCAACGTAGAAGGGGCCGAAAATACTCCTGGCTCTAATAGTCCCCACTTCGGCGACACCGTCAGACCGCACTGATTCGAAAGTTTCAGATAGCGAGACGCTTCTATTTCGTTTGCTGGACATACCAAGCGTCTCCCATTGACGACGGAACCCATACCGCAAGCACCGGGATCGGAAGCACGGGGGAATCGCTGTTCGTAACAAGCACGTCATGTATTTGAACGGTCAACCGATCCGACTCGATAATCGATGCGTCTCCTGGGTAAATATCTCCATCAGCATGACCGCGAGCGCGCCTTGACGGTCCTTGGAAGAGAGCCTTTATTTGGGTTTTTGCGTCATTGAGGGCCCGCTCCTCGGTTACCTCAGGCCTCATTCGAATGATTGTGCACAACTTGTCAGGATCCGTATCGAGCGCCCCTGTGAGTTGCAAAAGAAGCCCCGTCTTGACTAGGGAGCTATCCGGGTCCGTTACAACTTGCTTTTGAAGGAAGTTGAAGAGGTCTCTGAGGGGAATGTCCGCTCGTAGATGACGCTGTGCGGGTGTGCGTTCCGCATGACCAGGAAACCCCTCAAAATTCAAGTTTTGGCAAACGGTTTCAACCGTTTGGCGGTTTTTCGCGATATCTCCGGAGATCAAGGAAGGCCTCAGATCGATAGACCAACTGTCGCTGAAATTGCCCCTCACGTATTGCGACGACAGCACAGCTGATCGAGTGGGTTTGAGACCGGCATCTAGCAAAAACACGCGTTGCCAATCGTTCAACGATTGACCTGACTCTTCGATTTTGAGGAGTCGAGTATGCATGTCTGACTCATGGTGAACATACTGTTCGAAGGCGAATTTGACTTCCGCTTCCAGGAATACCCGACAGAGCCCGAGGTACCCCTTCTTGTAGCCAAAGAACCGCGCACGCTGTTGAAGAGCGTCAGCATTCCCAACGCCGAGACCTCTTTGCATGTAGGTCACCGTCAGTCCTTCTACAGTGAAGCCGCGATCGAGCGCCTGTCCGCCTACCAAAATAAAACCTACAGAGTCCGCCCAGTTGATCTCGGGGACCCTAGATCCATCGCGCGTGTTCATTTCAACGACTTGAGTTTTTCTGATCGCGAACTTGAGCATTGCCAGCAGGTCGCTTAGCGGAGGAAGGCCAGAGGTGGTCTTGGACAATTCGTCGTGAGCAAGTTGAAAGTCCGTCAGAAGTTCTGCCCGGTCGGGATCGGATTCCTCGGTTGAGCTGAGAATATCCGTCCATGAGTTCCGCGTTTGGGTTACCCATAAGAGGTAGTGCCCATGGAGCCCGACCCCTCTGGACGGGTGGACCAGCATCGACCTCGGGCCGTCCGAGTAGCCCGTTTTTATCGAGTAGGCGACGCCGAGGAAATAGAGCCTGAGTGCTTGCAACAACGAGTCCGGTAGCGCCGGAGCTATCGCGGATTCGGAAACGATGTCGCTAGAGGGAATCGTCTTCACCAACTCCGGGTTCTGGACGAAAAAGGTCTGACCGCCCACGTAACCGTCACCGGGAGTCAGAACACGTACATAGTCGGGTGAAAGGACGTCGGCAAGGTGTATCAGTAGCGGTGCTTGTGGAGTAGCGGTGTATTGGACGTACGCATGGTGAGGAAATTGCTGCCGCAGGTGAGTGAGTTGGGCGTGAGTAGTCGAACTCTCACCTTGCTGAACACGGCCGTTGAGGCTCGCCTGATCCGCCTCATCGTCGATGATCAGGACTTTCATTCCTGACCAATCTTTACCCTTCGCTAAGTCAATTAGATTCTCAATCCGTGAGTAATTCTTTAGCACCACCGCGACAATGGGCTTCTTGAAGATACTCGGAGTTTCCGGATCCATCCAGTCTTCACGCAGCGCTCCGAACTGCTGCACATTCTGCGGACTTCCGTCCGACGGGTTCGTTACGAAGTGCCAGCCCGTCGGTGAAGCCTTCTTCAAGTCGGTAGTTAGACGTCGTACGCTTTGTTCCAGAAGTGGAGTCGATATCCCGGTAATAACAATGATCAACGCATAGTTGTTATCCCGAGCTAGCGAGATCACCCCCTCGTACGAGAGCGTTTTGCCACTCTGGACATGACCGACGACCAACCCCGTGGTCCGCGACGGCTTGGAAACGTCAAAGCTCGCTTGGCTGAGAATGGATATCGCATCTTGCCTCAACTGCGCTGCTGCAGCGGGAGACGGCGCAACTTCCTTTTCGAATCGTAGAAATGCCTCCCCAACCGACAAATCGCTAGAGACTTGCGTCGAGGTTGCCTTCACAATTGCGTCGCTCAATTTGGCTCCTATGGGTTTGAAAGTGCCGCCGACACGATCTTGTCGATGTTCCGGGTGACGGTGCCCGCAAGTTTTACCCCACTAGCGCGAGCCAAAATTTCCCCGACCACCATGGCGACCGCAAGCCGAAGGACCACTTCCAGGCTTTCAACCCCGTTGGACCCGAAGCGAATCATGAAAGGGTGCGTTGCATTAATTCGAATATGGACCTTTTGCCTACCGACCTCGCTTGTGTCGGTGCTGTGCCACATCCAGCGCGGTTCGCCCTCGTCTCGGGATACTTCAATTCGAAAGTCCCAATCTTGATCAGCGTGCTGGAACGCTAGATTGCGAAATACGCTTTCAGGCGCAGGGTCGATTCGTGTCGGTGGTTCCACAGGTTGCATATCCCCGAGCGAAGATAGCGCGTTTGGGAGATTCTCTTTAAGCGTGTCGACGGTGTTGCTGAGCGCTGTCGTGGTGGTCTTCTCAAGATCTAGCGGAGGCGCCTTAGATCTATAGCCCTCCGCTTGTTTGAGCAACGGTAACGGTTCGGAGTCGATTGCATCTCTTAGCAGATCAAGAAACGTTTCTTCGTTCGAATCCCACTGGAACCCGTCCTTCGTGTGGCTTACGTCAAAACCTGAAAGGTGAAGTTCACCAAATAGTCTCTGAGACCGGAACGAGTTCCCTCCGCCGAACACCGTGGCCGGGCGGTAGCCGTCATCACCGCTACCCTCAATCACACGATTACGCCGAAAGAGCGAGAAACCCGAGTTTTGAGTGTCTCCTTTCTCGCGGAGTGCCGCGAACCCCGTCACCGTTAGCCCGTCACCGAGATCAAAAGAAATCTCTTTTCGCCATTCGAGTGAGGGCGTGTCTTGTTCCCTAAAATATGGTGCGACGAGAGTTTTGGGCTCCTCATAGACGAGCGCCTCACCGTTGATCTGGATCTCAAGCCAACCGCGGCGAATGAAAACTCGGTAGATGTCCCTTAAATGCTGCTTCACCTTGCCTAGAGTTCGCCGGACCGGCGTATGGTTTAGATTCCAGAGACGAACTTCGGTGAAATGCGTATCAGCGTCAGCACTAAATTCGACGACCTCCAGTTCGTTAATCTCATCGTCAACGATGCTTGAAATATCGAACTGAACAGTGTGCCCGTCCTCTGACCCCAATGCAGTCGTTCGAACACTCCAATTTTTTGCAAACCAGCACGACGCGCTCTTCATGCCCATGCCGAACTCTGAAAGTCCCGAGCGGTCAGGCGGAATCTGAGCTGCTCGAAAAGCGCGTGGGAAGTCTGCGATCGAAATTCCCGCCGCGTTATCGCGGATGACAATCTCCCCTCCGTCGCTGGGGTTGATGTCGATTCTGATTTTGAGCTTGAAATCCTCGCCGTCAACGTCGAGCAACTGATCGCGACGCGACAACATGCTCTGGACCGAATTGTCCACGTACTCCGCGAGTGCGTACCAGGGCTTGTAATTGAGCCTGCTCAAGACAGCAAGCATCGAAACGCCTGGCGAGATATTGACCCGTAGATCCTTCATCCGACTTTACGACTTTCGAGTTCGCCGTCGCGACGCGCGTCTGTGGCCACTTCAAACTCCATCAGCGCCCCCGCGATTTGGGCCACAACGCTCGCGTTAACCGCGTTTCCTAACGCTTTGTACGCATCCCCTCGACTCTCAGGTAATTCGATCGCACCAAGACTCTGCAGCCTTGAGCACTCACGCGGAGTCATGTAACGCTTCTCCCAGCCGATGATGGGCACCTGCGTATCGGTCATCGCCACCAAACTGGGGGCTGTCGTCGGCCGTTTTACTCTCACACCGGAAGCGCGGAATTGAATCACAAAGTCCCAAATATTTTTGCGTTCGCCTTTCGCATTCCACTCAAACTTTTGGAAACTCGACGGGAACTTTCTGATGCGCGGCAACCACGGGTCTATCCAATCCCTATTGGCCACGTAGAACTCGCGATTCTTCCGAATGAAATCTATCTTCCACTTTGGAAACGCAAGTTGCTCGCGCCGAGCGTGGCTAGGTAAGGCTGCGAGTTGATCCTCAGCGGAAAGCCCCCAAAGACTTTCCCCAAACGACCCGCTGTATTGAGCCAGTCCGCGAGATCCTAATTCAGTTGCCAGCGCGTATGGAGTTTCGTCCTCGTACGGGTAATCAGAACCGAACTCCATTGCCCAAATTGGGAACGAGGGTAACTCAAAATCGGGTGGACTAGCCTTCAAGAACTCGTCCCAAACTTCCAAGCATTCAAGTGACGAAGCACTAAGCGCACGCGCCTCAGTTGGGTTCTTATCCAAAATAGATCGAATATCGGTAGTCGCTGCTACTGGGACTGGCCAGTCAACCGGGGCAGCGTTAGCAAATCGCCCCACGATGTAAACACGGTCCCGAATCTGCGGCACTCCGAACTGGTGAGGGGAATAGCGAAGAATCTCAACGGTGTAGCCGATTTCTTCGAGCACCGAGCGTATCTTCTCGATAGTCTTCCCGCTGCGATGCTTCAGGATGTTCGGAACGTTCTCGAGAATGAAATATTTCGGGGTCTTGGCGCGCAAGATCCTAGCGACTGTGAAGAACAGTTGGCCCTGTTCCGTGTGCTCGAATCCAAGCTGTTCACCAGCTTTCGAAAAAGGTTGGCACGGGAAACCGGCGGCCAGTACGTGATGATCTGGAACAGATCGTGGAGACACTTTTGTGATGTCACCAGCAGGCAATAGGCCATAGTTCTTTTGGTAAAGCGAACGTAACGGCTCGACCCATTCAGCAGCGAACACGGCATTTCCGCCGAGGGACTCAAGCGCGACGTGGAAGCCGCCAAGTCCCGCAAATAAGTCTACAAAGTCAAACGACGTTTCGACTCGGTCTGACACAGATCCAACGGGCACGTATATTCCTTCTCTACAGATCCTTCATACTCGCACAGTCCTGTGACAGCGAGTCCGCTTTCTGAGCGAAATTCCGCATTGGTTCGTTCGGTGGCTGCGGTGGGGTTTATCGCCCGGAGCTGTGAAGAGGCGTCGCATGCGCGTTCATCTTGCCGGGGTCGACCGAGCGATGTCCGGGTGCCGAGCAGAAACCGTTAGCACCCCAAAGTCAGCACCCCCTGCCACACTGACCACGTGACAGATACCCGCACCGACGCCCTGACCGTTCTCCGCACACTTGTCGGCAACGAGACTGCCGACTTTCATGAGGGTCAGTTTGAGGCGATCGAGACACTCGTCGATGGGCGCCGCCGCGCGCTTGTCGTGCAGCGCACCGGGTGGGGAAAGTCCGCCGTCTACTTTGTTTCCACCCTGCTCATGCGTCGACGAGGTGCGGGCCCGACCGTGCTCGTGTCGCCACTGCTCGCCCTCATGCGCGACCAGATTGCCGCAGCATCCCGAGCCGGAGTTCGTGCCGTCGCCATTAACTCCACCAACCCGCACGAATGGGCCGAAGTTCAACAGCAACTCGCCAACGATGAAGTCGACGTGCTGCTCGTCTCCCCCGAACGCCTCAACAACCCCAGCTTTCGCGACAACCAACTGCCCGCACTTATCAACCGTATCGGGATGCTCGTCGTCGACGAAGCGCACTGCATCAGCGACTGGGGCCACGACTTTCGCCCCGACTACCGCCGCCTGCGCGAACTCATCGCCGCCATGCCCGACGGCATCCCCGTGCTGGCGACCACCGCCACCGCCAACTCCCGAGTCGTCGCCGACGTTGCAGCGCAACTGGAAAGCAGCGACGCTGGCGGGGCAGAAGTCGTCACCATCCGCGGACCCCTCGCGCGAGCATCCCTCCGCCTGGGCGTACTCAAACTTGCGGATGCCCGAGCCCGCCTCGGCTGGCTACTGAGCCACCTCGCCGAACTGCCCGGCAGCGGCATCATCTACACCCTCACCGTTTCTGCCGCCGAAGATACCGCGCGATTACTGCGCGACTCCGGGATGGACGTGCGCGCCTACACCGGCAAAACCGACCCGCAAGAACGCGAAGCATCCGAAGAAGCCCTCAAAAACAACACCGTGAAAGCGCTCGTCGCCACCAGCGCCCTCGGCATGGGCTTCGACAAACCCGACCTCGGATTCGTCGTGCACCTCGGCGCCCCCTCCTCCCCCGTCGCGTATTACCAACAGGTCGGCCGCGCCGGCCGCGCCACCGACAACGCCGACGTGCTGCTGATGCCCGGCCGCGAAGACGAAGACATTTGGGAATACTTCGCCACCTCATCCATGCCCGACCAAGCCAACGCCGAACGCGTCATCGCCGAACTCACCGAAGCCGCCGCATCCGGAAACGGAGTTCTCTCCACCCCAGCCCTTGAAGCCCGCGTCAACCTGCGCCGCACCCCACTCGAACTGCTGCTCAAAGTGCTCGACGTCGACGGAGCCGTGGCCCGCGTGCAAGGCGGATGGAAAGCCACCGGACAGCCCTGGGTATATGACGCCGAACGCTACGCCGGAGTCACCGCCGCCCGCCGAGCCGAACAACAACACATGCTCGACTACGAACGCCTCCCCGAAGGCCCGGCCGGCTGCCGCATGGAGTTCCTCCAACGCGCCCTCGACGACGACACTGCCACCCCCTGCGGTCGCTGCGACAACTGCGCCGGAATCTGGTACCCCACCGACATCAGCACGGATGCCACCACCCGCGCCACCGCCACCCTCAACCGTGTTGGCGTCCCCATCGAACCCCGCGCCCAATGGCCTACCGGCGCCGACCAACTCGGCGTGCCGGTGCGCGGACGCATCGCCCCCGACGAGCGCGCCGCCGAAGGTCGCGCCCTCGCCCGCCTCACCGACCTCGGCTGGGGAGGAGCGCTACGCACCCTATTCACGGCCGGTTCGCCCGATGCTCCAGCCTCCCCCGAACTCGTCGCCGCGTGCGTCCGCGTGCTCGCCGACTGGGGGTGGGATGAGCGACCCGTCGCCGTCGTCTCCATTCCGTCACGCAGCCGACCACAACTCGTCGCATCCGTCGCCGAAGCCCTCGCGAGCGCCGGGAAACTGCAATACCTCGGTGCGCTCTCGCTCACGGGCGCAGGACCGCAAGGTGAACCCGGCGGCAACAGCGCCTACCGACTGGCCAGCGTCTGGGGGCAATTCGAATGGGCTGG
>Ga0307486_1001437_pt1 | contig 18377 bp, 18 predicted proteins | sample CBIW02metaG_FD_203663 | JGI IMG/M metagenome (GOLD analysis project Ga0307486, IMG submission 203663) | Sea-ice brine microbial communities from Beaufort Sea near Barrow, Alaska, United States - CBIW 0.2 | ecosystem: Environmental > Aquatic > Marine > Coastal | place: USA: Alaska | collected...
TGTGTGATGATAATCTACAAGATACTGATTTCTAGGCTATTAAACTATTTTTTAAGGTGCTAATTATTTGATTTTCAGCGAAATACATCAACATTTGATTGTTTGTTTTTAACCCTTGATTCGCATTCATACCTAACTTTCAATTGGATTGCTGGTTTCTAATAAAGAGATCTTTTAAAAAGTTTTAATATAAGGAACTGTTCGTTGAGTTGAATAATCGTCTATGGAAATCTGTACAACAAAAAAGAAGCGCCATTAGCGCTTCTTTTTTGTTTAAAATATATTTTCTTAAATGATTTGATATACGGAATTTTTGAAATACGTCCTTACGGCAAATCAACCAATAATCCCAATTCCTTCAGCTGTTCATTATCAATTGTTGCCGGAGCATCAATCATAACATCACGACCAGAATTATTTTTTGGGAATGCAATATAATCACGTATCGAATCTGAACCACCCATTGTAGCTACCAAACGGTCTAATCCGAAGGCAATACCTCCGTGTGGTGGCGCTCCAAATTCAAAGGCATCCATTAAGAATCCAAATTGTTTGTTTGCTTCTTCTTCAGTAAATCCAAGGTGCTTTAACATCGTCGCCTGAAGTGTTTTGTCATGGATTCGGATTGAACCTCCACCTAATTCAACACCATTCATCGCTAAATCATAAGCATTTGCACGTACTTTTCCTGGATCAGTTTCCAATAAAGCAATATCTTCTGCTTTTGGCGAAGTAAACGGGTGATGCATTGCATGGAAACGATTCGCCTCTTCATCCCATTCCAATAACGGAAAGTCCATTACCCACAATGGTTTGAATACATTCGGATTTCTTAATCCTAATTCATCTCCCATGTGCAAACGCAAATCACTCATTTGACTGCGTACTTTGTCAGTATCTCCACTCATAATGAACATTAAGTCTCCAGGTTTTGCTCCTGTTAAATCTGCCCATTCTTGTAAATCTTCTTGACTATAAAACTTATCTACTGAACTTTTGAAAGTTCCGTCATCGTTATATTTCGCATAAACCAAACCTTTCGCACCAACTTGTGGACGTTGAACCCATTTCGTTAATGCATCTAATTGTTTACGTGTGTAAATTGCACAATCTTCAGCTACAATTCCTAAAACCAATTCTGCATCATCAAAGATTTTAAAACCTTTGTCTTTCGTTACAGAGTTCATATCCTTGAATTCCATTCCAAAACGGATATCTGGCTTATCAGAACCATACATTTCCATTGCATCAGCATAAGTCATTCTTGGGAAGTCACCTTCAAATTCAACATCTCTGCAAGATTTGAAAAGGTGTTTGATCATTCCTTCAAAAGTATTCAAGATATCTTCTTGTTCAACAAACGACATTTCACAGTCAATTTGTGTAAACTCAGGTTGACGATCGGCACGCAAATCTTCGTCTCTAAAACAACGAACGATTTGGTAATATTTATCAATTCCCGAAACCATCAACAATTGTTTGAAAGTTTGAGGAGATTGTGGCAAAGCATAAAATTCACCTTGATTCATTCTACTTGGAACAACGAAATCTCTCGCCCCTTCAGGAGTTGATTTGATTAAATATGGAGTTTCGATATCCATAAAATCAACACCGTCTAAGTATTTTCTTGTTTCCAATGATACCTTATTGCGTAAACGCAATTTATCTAGAATCGCTTTACGGCGAATGTCTAAATAACGGTATTTCATTCTTAGCTCATCACCACCGTCTGTTTCATTTTCAATCGTAAACGGAGGAGTTTTAGCAGAATTCAAAATATTCAATTCAGAAACAATAATTTCCACTTCACCAGTAGGAATAGTCATGTTTTTGCTAGAACGCTCAATAACTTTACCTTTAACTTGAATTACAAACTCACGACCTAATTTACGTGCTTTTTGATTTAATTCTTCATTATCCTCTGTACTGAAAGCCAATTGCGTAATTCCATATCGATCACGAAGATCAACGAAAGTCATTCCTCCCATTTCACGAGTTCGTTGTACCCAACCACTCAAAGTAACTTGATTTCCAACATCAGACAGGCGTAATTCACCACAGGTGTGCGTTCTATACATAATATTCAATTTATAGCTGCAAAAATAGAAAGAAGATTGAACTTAACGGCTACGCTTTTGATTTTTGTGGGATTTTGGTAGGGGTGTTTTGGTAAGGGCGATTTGCAAATCGCCCCTACCAAATCACCTTATGAAACAAAAACGTATTCCAAAACGTTATATAAAAAACAAAACCCATGAAAACAACAATATTATTTCTGTCCTTTATATTCGCAATGTCCAGTTGTAACGGTAAGGGCGATTTGCAAATCGCCCCTACCGTTACAACCAATCAAACCGACCCCATCAATTCCAATCAAAAAATCTCCACCAACGCCGTAGCCTATTTCGCATCGGGTTGTTTCTGGTGCGTTGAAGCAGTATTTGAATCTGTAATAGGAGTAGGGGATGTTATTTCAGGTTACAGTGGCGGAAAAGCATCAGATGCAAAATACGAATTGGTGAGTGCTGGTAGAACAAATCATGCAGAAGCAGTTGCCGTTCATTATGACAGTACAAAGATCGATTACACTACCTTATTAAAGGTGTTTTTTGGTTCTCAAGATCCAACAGCATTAAATCAACAAGGTCCAGACAGAGGAAAGCAATACCGCAGTTCAATTTTTTACCGCAATTCAAAAGAAAAAGATTTGTCTGAACAATATGTCGCAGAATTATTAAAGAAAGGAACATTCTCAAAAATTACAACAGAAATAGTTCCCTTTGAAGCATTTTATGCAGCCGAAGATTATCACCAAAATTATGAGCATAAAAATCCGGACAATGGATATGTGAAAGCAGTATCCGTTCCAAGATTAAATAAATTCAAAGCAAAATTCCCGGAATTATTAAAATAGATAACATTTATTCGGTGTGATCGGTTGTAGGGGCGATTAGTAAATCGCCCCTACAACCGATCACACCATTCACCCAACAACCGATCACATCGTTCACCCCAATAACCTATGCGCCATTCGGCGCACCATACCGATACGCCCATCGAATTATTCGGTCACATTATTCAATTTTTTTTCAAAAGCTAAAAAAAGCCATTGACTTTTGGAAAAGAATATATACCTTTGCACCCAAATTTGAACAGAACGATTCATTTTTAAAGTGATTATAATGTTGAATACGACGCTTAAAGCATTTGTTTGGATGGTAGTACTCTTACTATCAGCACCAGTTTTTTCAAGTTCATCTGCAGAGGGTGAGCCAGTAGATGTTACAGAAATGATTATGCATCACATTAAGGATGCACATGAGTGGCACGTTTTAACGTACACTGATGATAATGATGGGAAGCAACACGTTTCTGTTCATTTACCAATCATTTTGATTGACGGAGGAATAAAAGTCTTCTCATCTAAAAGATTTTACCATGAAGAGGAAGCGATTGAAATCCTAACTCCAGAAGGTGAAACAGATCACTACCTAGTAAATCAAGAATTAGGATACGGAATTTTCCATGAAGAAATCTACAAGCTTAATAAGGCTGGTTTATTAGATTTTGATGTCGAAGGTCACGTAACTAATGCAAAGCCTTACGATTTCTCAATTACTAAGAACGTATTTACATTGTTCTTTTCATCATTATTACTTTTTGTTTTGTTGAAGGCGGCAGTGAAGTCATATAAGAGTGATGGATTGCATCCACCAAGAGGAATCGCAAGATTTGTTGAACCAATCGTTGTCTTTGTACGTGATGATATCGCTAAAGCAAACATTGGAGAAGCAAAATATAAAAAATTCATGCCTTTCTTGTTAACAGCATTTTTCTTTATTTGGATCAACAACATGTTGGGATTAATTCCAATTATTCCTGGCGGAGCTAACTTGACAGGTAACATTAGTTTTACTTTAACACTAGCTGCAATGACAATGCTTGTTACAGTATTCTCTGGAAATAAAAATTATTGGAAACATATTTTCTCCACACCAGGAGTTCCGGTTGCTTTATTGCCAATCATGATTCCTGTTGAGCTTGTTGGAATTATTGCTAAACCTTTTGCCTTAATGGTACGTTTGTTTGCAAATATTACTGCTGGACATATTATCGTATTAGCATTAACAGGAATAATTTTCACGTTCGGAAGTGTGGCGTGGGCAGGACTATCAATTCCAATGTCGCTATTTATTGGCGTACTTGAGTTGTTGGTTGCTTTTTTACAAGCCTTCATTTTTACCATGTTATCAGCGCTCTTCATCGGAGAAGCAGTTGCTGAGGAACATTAATTTAGTAATCTTTATATAAAACAAATAGTTATGGGTATCACTGGAATAGCTGCTATTGGAGCTGGAATCGCTGTACTAGGTGCAGGATTAGGAATTGGAAGAATCGGAAGTTCAGCAATGGACGCTATGGCTCGCCAACCTGAAGCTGCTTCTAAGATTCAAACTGGAATGATCATCTCTGCTGCCCTTATTGAGGGTGTTGCTTTGTTTGGTGTTGTTGTTGGTTTGCTTCAAGGATAGTATTAAGAAGCTTAATTTCCGCGCAACGGTTGGTTGTGCGGAAATTATTTAAAAAGATTATTTTAAAGAGAAATTATTAAGAAATGGATTTAATTACACCAGATTTAGGATTAGTATTTTGGACAGGATTGACTTTTATCATTCTGATGTTCATTTTAACGAAGTTTATTTGGAAGCCAATTATGGCGGCTGTAAACAACCGTGAGAATAACATTCAGGAAGCTTTGGACATGGCTAAAAAGACCAAAGCAGAAATGGAGAAGTTACAGACTCAAAATGCTAACTTGTTAAAAGAAGCGAGAATCGAACGTGATGAGATGATCAAAGAAGCGAAGATTACTAGCGATAGTATGATTGATTCTGCAAAAAGCAAAGCACAAATTGAAGCGGATAAAATTGTTGAAAATGCAAGAGTATCTATTCAAGCTGAGAAAAATGCAGCAGTTGCTGAATTGAAAAATCAAGTAGCGACAATCGCTTTAGAAATTGCTGAAAAAATTCTTCGTCAAGAACTTTCAACTGATGAAAAACAAAAGCAACTGGCAGAGAGTTTTGCTAAAGACATCAATTTAAACTAAGAACAATGGAAGGATTGAAGGTAGCAAGTCGTTATGCGCAGTCTCTTATTGAGTTGGCAGATGAAAAGCAAGTAACAGATGCTGTGTTGAAAGACATGGAGTATTTATTAGCGACTACAAATGATAACAGAGACTTCCACGTGTTTTTGAATAGTCCGTTAATTAATGCGGATAAAAAGAATAATGTATTTGATAAATTATTCGGTGAATTTCAAGAAATTAGTAAAAAGTTTATTCATTTATTGACAAAGAATAAGCGTGAAATGATTTTGCCTATTATTGCAGAAGAGTTTGTTGCTAAATTGAATGTAATTCGTGGAATTGTTCCTATGACATTAACATCTGCTGTAAAGTTAGATGAAACTGTTAAAGCAACAATTCTTGAAAGACTGAATAAAAGCATTAAAGGTTCGATTGAACTAACAGAAAAAGTTGACGAATCACTCATTGGAGGATTTGTAGTAAGGATGGGAGATACACGTATTGATGCGAGTATTGCTCATCAATTGAATGAAATGAAACAACGTTTAATACGATAATTTTAACGCCCGTCGTTAATATAAAGTTTGAAAATATGGCAAATATAAAACCAGCAGAGGTTTCTGCAATCTTAAGAGAAGAGTTATCAGGATTTAAAACTGAAGCTGAACTTCAAGAAGTGGGTACCGTTCTTACAGTAGGAGATGGTATCGCACGTATTTACGGATTAGGTGGTGTTCAATATGGAGAACTTATTGAGTTCGACGGTGGACTTCAAGGAATTGCTCTTAACTTAGAGGAAGACAACGTAGGAGCTGTACTTTTGGGTACTTCAACTAAGGTTAAAGAAGGTGATACTGTTAAACGTTTAGGTAGAATTGCCTCTGTAAAAGTAGGTGAAGGCATTATTGGACGTGTTGTTAACACACTTGGTCAACCTATCGATGGTAAAGGAAAAATTGAAGGTGAATTGTTCGAATTGCCAATTGAACGTAAAGCACCGGGTGTAATTTTCCGTGAGCCAGTTACTGAGCCAATGCAAACTGGAATTAAGTCAATTGACTCGATGATTCCAATTGGTCGTGGACAACGTGAGTTGATTATTGGTGACCGTCAAACAGGTAAAACAACTGTTGCTATTGATGCGATCATCAACCAAAAAGAATTTTACGACGCAGGAAAACCTGTGTACTGTATATATGTAGCAATTGGTCAAAAAGGATCAACTGTTGCAGGAATTGTTCAGAAATTAGAAGAAGCAGGTGCAATGGCCTATACGACTGTTGTTGCTTCAAACGCTTCTGACCCTGCACCGATGCAATATTTTGCACCGATGACAGGAGCAACTATTGGAGAGTTCTTCCGTGATACTGGACGTCCTGCTCTAATCGTTTTTGATGATTTATCAAAACAAGCTGTTGCTTACCGTGAGGTTTCATTGTTGTTACGTCGTCCTCCAGGACGTGAGGCGTATCCAGGTGACGTTTTCTACCTTCACTCAAGATTGTTAGAGCGTGCTGCAAAAATCATTAATGATGATTCAATTGCTGCACAAATGAACGATTTACCAGACGTTTTAAGACCAATGGTAAAAGGGGGGGGTTCTTTAACTGCACTTCCAATTATTGAAACACAAGCAGGTGACGTTTCTGCATATATTCCAACAAACGTAATTTCGATTACGGATGGACAGATTTTCTTAGAGTCTGATTTATTTAACGCAGGTATTCGTCCAGCAATTAACGTAGGTATTTCTGTATCACGTGTTGGAGGTAACGCACAGATTAAATCAATGAAGAAAGTTGCAGGAACATTGAAATTAGACCAAGCGCAATATAGAGAGCTTGAGGCTTTCTCTAAGTTTGGTTCTGACCTTGATGCAGTAACTAAAAACGTTTTGGATAAAGGTATCCGTAACGTGGAAATCCTTAAACAAAATGAGGGAGATCCATTTACAGTGGAAAGACAAGTAGCAATTATTTACGTGGGTACAAAAGGATTGATTCAAAATGTTCCAGTTGACAAAGTTAAAGCTTTCGAGATTGAATATTTAGATTTCTTAGATGCTAAGCACAAAGATTTAATGAACAACCTTAAATCAGGTAAATTAACTGAAGAAATTACAGATACTTTAACTAAAGTAGCTAAAGAGATTGCTTCAAAATATTAATCTTTCTTTTAGAAAGTGAATTGTAAGGAATGGCGAATTTAAAGGAAATTAAAAACCGTATTACTTCTATCTCTTCAACGATGCAGATTACACAAGCCATGAAATTGGTTTCTGCTGCAAAATTAAAGAGAGCATTGGATGCAATTACACAATTGCGCCCTTATGCTGAAAAGATTCAAGAGATTCTTGGAAACGTAAGTGCTACGCTTGATCTTTCTGAAAATAGATACGCAGAACAACGTGATGTTGAGAACGTATTGATTATAGGGGTATCATCAAACAGAGGTTTGTGTGGTGGATTTAACAATAATATTACTAAGAAAATCAATGAGCTTTTAGCAAATGATTTACAAGGTAAAAACGTTGAATTGCTAACAATCGGTAAGAAAGTTAATGACGCTTTTAAAAATGGAGGTTTAATTAAACGTCCTGAAAATTTAAGTGACGAAACGGCTTTATTCGATGATTTAACTTTTGATCATGCTTCTGAGTACGCTCAATACGCAATGGATAGCTTCATCGATGGAAAATATGACAAAGTAATAGTTGTATATAACGAATTTAAGAACGCAGCAGTTCAAATTATTCGTGACCAACAATTGTTGCCTATCATTCCATCAGCAGTTGAAGACAGTGGAAGTGAAATTGGTGATTACATCTTCGAACCTTCTAAATTAGAAATCATTGGAGACTTAATTCCAAAGTCATTGAAATTGCAATTGTTTAAAGCTGTTTTAGATTCTTGGGCATCAGAACAAGGAGCTAGAATGACAGCGATGCACAAAGCAACAGATAACGCATCTGACTTACAACGTGACTTGAAATTGGTTTACAACAAAGCACGTCAAGCTGCAATTACGAACGAGATTTTAGAGATCGTTGGTGGTGCTGAAGCATTGAACGGGTAGTCAATTAAGAATTAAAAATTACGAATTACGAATTTTTGTAGGACGTGAAAATATAAGGTTTTAAAAAGGAGGTTTTTCGAAAGAAGGACCTCTTTTATTTTTTGGTATTGTTTTCGTGCCAAGTATGCATGCCCTACTAGAGCAAGCATACGGTCACTTCAAGAACTCATTTTTGAATTTTAAAAGCTTTTCACCACTTTTTTGCTTGCAAAAAAGCAACAACGTATCACTAATTCGTAATTGTTAATTCGTAATTGATTTGTGTGATTGATTTGTGTGATTTTTATCACATTGAGTTTTTAATATACTTCTTATCTTTGTAGATTGTTAATTTTACAACACAGACAAAAAATCATAGATGCAGTTTAAACTTCCTTTTTTTCAACAGCTAAAAACTTATAACGGAAAAACATTTACGCAAGATTTAATAGGTGGGCTCACAGTAGGAGTAATGCTCATTCCACAAGGGATGGCTTATGCTTATTTAGCTGAAATTCCACCTGTTTACGGATTGTATGCTTCTATCGTTCCTTTGCTTGTGTATATGTTAATGGGAACTTCAATCTATGCTGCAATTGGACCAGCGGCATTGACTTCTCTATTGGCGTTTTCAGGCTTAAATCACGCTGGGATTACTGATCCTGATATATTCCTTAATGCTGTTATATTAATCGCGCTCTTATCCGGTTTAATTCAGTTTTTAATGGGGATTTTAAAATTAGGACTGATTGTAAATTTCATTTCTAAACCAGTGCTTAAAGGTTTCATATTTGGAGCTGCTTTGACCATATTTTTGAGTCAATTGAAGAGCGCTACAGGAATTAATGTAGACGCCCACGGTTCTATAGAAACACTTGTAGCATTAATTTCAAATATTTCTACGTTTAGTTTTTATACTATTTTGATTTCAGGAATATCAATCGCTTTCCTGTTCTACATGAAACGTTTCAGTAAGCGAATTCCAAATCAATTAATAGTCATGTTGTTTTCATTATTGATCATCTTCTTCTTCAATACAGATGATTCTGGAGTTTCTATTTTAGGGACGATTCCTGAAGGTTTACCAAGTTTTTCTATACCTTATATGGATTGGGATCTAATTAAGTTAATCCTTCCAGCAAGTATTACAATTGCCTTTATTTCTTTTGTTGAAGTTTATGCAATTGGTGTTTCTTTGGAAGACAAAGAAGATCATGGGAATCTAAAGCCAAATCAAGAATTAATCGCGTTAGGATTGTCTAAATTTATTGGTTCCTTTTTTATGGCTTATCCAACTTCCTCTAGTTTCTCTCGTTCAGCTGTTAATAAACAAGGTGGAACGAAAACTAATGTTGCCACGATTTTCACCGTTGGTTTAGTAGTTATGACATTGTTGTTCTTGACCCCGTATTTTTATTTCTTACCTAAAGCTGCTCTTGCTGCAATCATTATTGTTGCTATTATAGGTTTAATGGACTTCCAATACTATAAGACTTTATGGAGGATAGATAAGCGTGATTTCTTGATGCTTGCAGTCACAACTTTAGTTACTTTCTTAATTGGAGTTCAAGAAGGAATTATCACAGGAGTCGTTTTGTCGATCATGTCTTTGGTCTATGCCGTTTCATTTCCACACACTGCCGAAGTTGGATTGGTAAGGGGTTCTTTACATACATTTAGAAACGTTGATCGTTATTCTGAAACAGATGTTCAAGATGAAATTCTAATTTATCGCTTTGATGCCGCTTTGTCATTTGCAAATATCCCTCATTTTATTAAAAAATTAAGAAGGTTTGAATCACAAAAAAAGAACCTGAAATTCGTTGTGATCAATGCGACTTCAATAGATTCAATAGATACAACGTCATTGGATTCTATAAAAGAGATTGCAGAAGAATACAAGGAAAAAGATATTCGAATGATGATTGCTTGTCTTAAAGGGCCTGTTCGTGATAAATTCGAGAAAACAAATATGTTTAAAATCATTGGAGAAGATAATTTTTTCCCAAGTGTTTCTGAGGCTATGCGCGATATTAAGGGAGAACAAAGATTAGTTGATCCTAAAATTGCTTTTCAGGCGAATCCACCTCGGAAATTGAGGAAAGATTAAAAAATTACGAATGTGAGAATTACGAATTGGGTTTCCAAAATTGAGATTTCTCTTTAATGAATTGGTTTTCTTTGTATTCGATTTAAGATTGGGCAATCCATCCAAACCAAGTCAAAATCTAAAGAAATTCGTAATTCGTAATTTCCAAATTCGTAATTACCTTAAAGTTCCTCATACTGCTCATACAACAGCTGCATAAACGCATTACATCTTTTTCTTTCCACGCTTAACACGTCTGGATCAAATGTGTTTTCAACGTATCTTTGATAGTCCAAGTGAAAAGTAAATTGACCTTGTGGCGTTACCCAACCAAAACCTCTGGTCGTTGTATGCAATGCAAACTCTGGCACATTTGGATTTAAAAGGTCTTTACTCCAAGGATAATCATTTCCTGTATCTACTTTCATTTGATACATTAAAGTTTGTGCAATATCGGCTTGAGATCCTACTTTATCAATCACCATTCCTCTGGCAGAATCTTTTAATGCTGGGCCATATAACAACAACGGAATACGGTAAAATTCTGAATCATTTGGATTAGAAACGTAAGGAGAAGCATGACCATGATCTGCAACAATCACAAACAAAGTATTTTCATGCCAATCTTGCTTTTTAGTCGATTCAATAAAATCGCTTAAACATTGATCCGCATAAATAACAGAATTCATAAAACTCTTTTCTTCCCCTTTCCAATTTGATTTTTCATGTCCAGGAAAATCATACGGAGAATGCGTACTTCCAGTAAATGCACACTCAATAAATGGCTGTTCTTGACGATTGATTTTTTCTAGAAATATCTTGAATAAATCTTCGTCAGAGTAATTGAGTTTACCTTTTTGAAGATTTTTCGGGAAATCAGATTCATCTTGAATGCGCTCGAATCCATGATCTGTAAAATAGCTATCGATATTTCCGTATTTCAAATCTCCACTAAACAGGTATCCAGCCGTATAACCTCTTGGTTTTAAACTTTGGTTGAGTGACTTTAGTTTACGGTGTTTGAATGGTTGCATTGAAATTGAAATCTCCGGTAATGCTGGATATCCTGAGAAAATGCTTGAATTCCCAATCTCTGATGTACTTCCTGTAGAATATATATTGGTAAATAAAACCCCTTCTTTTGAGAGTTTATCGAATTCTGGTGTTCCTCCAGGTTTTCCCGAAAGACGATTACTAACAGTTGATGTCCAACTTTCCAATATGACAAAAACCAAGTTAGAAGAAGTATTTTCTAGGATATAATTATCGTGTTCTTTTTCGTATGTCAAGAAATCACTTAGTAATTCTTCGATTTCTTCCTCTTCATAGTTACTCAGGAATTCTCCAATATTAGAGCGTTTAAACAGAAGGTAACTTTTTCCAAAAAAGTAAGGGGAATTCACAGAGATGTCATTAACAATATACTTTTTTGAGAAATAGGCTGCATCGATATTGATCGGAATTTGTTGTAGTCCACCACGAGCAAAAATGAAGTAAAATCCTATTAAAAGTGGTAGAACAGGAATAAACAGCACGATTTTCACCCAAAGTTGACTCTTTAATACAGTAAATCGATCTTTTTTGAAAAGCCATTTACTTATTTTCCATCCAAAAGCAACTTCTAAAATAAGGTAGAAAATAAACCAAAAAGTCATGCTGTAATCTGCCGTTCTAAAAACTTCATCAGGATTCCCTAAGTGCATAAAAACACGTGAAGTCAATTTATGATTCCATTCGCCATAGGCATTAATTTCACCTGCATGAATCATAGCAACAAGAAGCAATTCGGTAATTAAAACAACTTTAAAAATGATAAAGAGGAATTTCTTCTTAAAGACAATGTAACTCAAAATGAAAATAATAGGAACAGCACTTAAGTAACTTCCCATAGCAATATCTAAACGAATTGAATGGAAGAAAACCTGAATCCAGTCCCAAAATGAGCTGTCGGAGAGTTTCGGTAAATTGTGTATGGAGAACAGTATTCTTTGAAAATCAAAAACAAGAATCCAGAAAATAAGTAGAAATATAAACGCTAATCCTGTTTTTTTAAAGATTTTCATGATGATTAGTGATTAAAAGTAAATAATAAAATAAAAATTACATTTCTGGAGTATTCTCTAAAGATTTGCAATCTGCAGCTCTCTCATGCAACTCTTTTGGCATCATTTCTTGGAATGGCTCACACAATTCATCACGTTTGTCTTTTGCGACATTCAAACTATCTTCACCTTCTTGCGTTGGAGCACGGTTAAAAAATGTAGCTGAAATTTTATTTACTTCATCGCCTGCTTCAACGCAATCACAAAGTGACTGACTATTGTTGCATGATACAAGTAACGTGAGGAGAAGTAATAGACTAAATGTTTTCATTATTCTGCAGTTTTGTCCAATACTTTTGGAATTCTAAAGTAATCAGAATCTTTTTTAGGAGCATTTCTCAATGCTTCTTCATGTGTAATTGATTGTTGAGGAATATCTTCACGCAAAACATTTACGCCTTCAGACATAAAAACAAGCGGTTCAACATGATCAGTATCGATTTCGTTGAGCTTCCCCATGAAATCAATAATATTATTCATGTCATTTTTAATAGCTTCTTTGTCTTCTCCTGTAAAAGAAAGTCTTGCCAAATGCGCAATGTGATCGATTAATTCGTCCTTAATTTCCATATTGAATCAAAATTATATCTGCAAAATTAATCATTTTTTTGCGGTATATAAGAATGAATGACTTGATATGTTTTTTCTTTAATTGTATTGAGCTCTTCTCGTTTGATTTCTTCTTTATCAATCATTTTATGAAAGTGTAATTTTGCTATTCCGGGCATTGCTGGAGCACAAAAATTTTCTGGATCAGAAAAGAGTTTAAAATGATTAATAAAAGTAATGGGAAGAATAGCGCAAGAGGTTGATTTTGCCAATTGAAAAGCACCGTCTTTAAATGGCGCCAATTGTGGCGCGCAATCTGGAATACCTCCTTCAGGAAAAATAACAATGCTCCATCCATTTTTTAAAGCGTTTTTTGCTTGAATAAAGGCTTTTGCCGAACGAATACTGCTGCTCCTGTCCACAGGGATATTTAATTTTTTAAAGAAAGTTTTGACTAATGGATATTTTAGAATTTCGCTTTTCCCCATAAAAATGAATCTTTGTTTGGGCAAAACACTGTACAAAATAAAAATGTCTAAGTAAGAAGTATGATTAGCGATAATGACATAAGGTTCATCACTTGATTCTACTTTTCTATTGCTTTCTACAGCATAAAAACAAAAAATACGAACACATCTTGACCAAGCTACATTAATATCAAAACTGTATGGTTTTAGCCTTTCAAATGAAAGGACGAATAACAACGCAGGATAAAAAAGGAGCAAGGTAAGTCCAAACACCAATCCAATATAAAGTTTCCATGAATAGTAAATTATTCCAAGAATATATTTCATTTTAATTATTAATGTCCACCAAAGGTAAATAATTTGCTTAGGTCTTCAACAAAAGATTATTTTTGTAATCAACTATTTTTTATACACAAAAATCAGTTTTATTATGACACGTGTTTTAACAGGAATACAAAGTACGGGAGTTCCTCATTTAGGAAATCTTTTGGGAGCAATTATGCCAGCAATTAAAATGGCAGATAACAATGAGGAAGAATCATTTTTATTTATTGCTGATTTACATTCATTAACGACCGTTAGAGATGGAGAAACTTTAAGAAATAACACTTATGGTGTTGCTGCTGCTTGGCTTGCTTTTGGTTTGAATCCTGAGAAAATGGTGTTTTATCGTCAAAGTGATGTTCCAGAAGTGACGGAATTGGCTTGGTATTTAATGTGTCATTTTCAATATCAAAGATTAACATTAGCACACTCTTTTAAAGATAAAGCAGGAAGAACAAGCGATATTAATGCAGGATTATTTAATTATCCGATGTTGATGGCTGCTGATATTTTATTGTACGATGCAACGGAAGTACCAGTAGGGAAAGACCAATTGCAACACATTGAAATGACACGCGATGTTGCTCAAAAATTAAATGCTAGCGTTGGAAAAGATGTTTTAGTCCTTCCAGAATCAAAAATTGAAGAAAACACAACACTTATTCCTGGAACGGATGGTGGGAAAATGAGTAAATCAAGAAATAATTTCATCAATATATTTTTGCCAGAAAAAGCATTAAGAAAACAAGTGATGAAAATTGAAACAGACAGCACACCGATGGAAGATCCAAAAGATCCAGAAACGTGTAATGTTTATACGCTCTATAAATTATTAGGTTCAGAGGAGCAGATAAAAGTATTGGGAGATCAATACCGTGCTGGTAATTTCGGATATGGTCATGCAAAACAAGCACTTTTCGAATTAATTATTGAAAAATTTAAAGTTGAACGTGAAAAATTCAATTATTTCATTGAAAATAAAGGTGAAATTGATAGCATTTTGAGCGAAGGAGCTGAGAAAGCAAGGAAAGTTGCGCATCAAACGTTGTATAGAGTTAGGAGAGAATTGGGTTATTGAAAAGTAATTATTAATGTTTAATTATTAGTCCCCCAGTGCTCGGACAAGTTGTTTAAAGGGGTGGTGAAGGCTTGTTTTGCAACCATCTTCAATTTCGAAAGATTTTTTTTCTCACAGTGAATACTCCAAAATTTACCTTTTTTATTGAAACTCTCCTTTTATTTTATATATTTAGGGTAGAATTTAATTATTAACTAATTTAAAACCTCACAGCTTGCAAATTGTGAAACTTATTTAAAACCACATCCACCGGGATGTGGTTTTTTCTTTTCACTATAATCTGAATAATCTTTCCTATACAGCAATAACCATTATATTTGTTTTTGAAGAAAATAAATGGAACACAAAATTACATCTACAATTATCACTTTTAATGAGGAACGGAATATAGCCCGCTGTATTGATGCTTTGGCTCCAATTTCGGATGAGATAATTGTGCTTGATTCTTTTTCAACTGACCGAACAATTGAAATTTGCAGAAGTAAAAACGTTCGCATTGAACAAAGAGAGTGGAAAGGATATTCTAATGCTAAAAATCATTTGAACCAATTGGCAACACACGAATATATTTTTTCTGTAGATGCCGACGAAGCTCCTGATGAGATTTTACAAAACGCTATTTTTTTCATTAAAAAAGAAGGATTAATTGGTGTTTATGAAGTGAATCGCTTAACCAATTATTGTGGGAAATGGATTAAGCATTCGGGCTGGTATCCTGATGTAAAAACGCGTATTTTTCCAAAATCAACAAGTCAATGGGAAGGTGCTTATGTGCATGAAGAATTGGTTGTTGAAGGAAATCCTATTGCGAAAAACCTAGCTGGACATTTATTGCATTATTCCTATTATTCTCAAAAAGACCATAGGCAACGGGCAGATAAATATTCTGAATTGACAGCAATAAAAATGCATGAAAAAGGAAAACGTGTTGGACCGCTAAAACCATATATTAGTGCAGTTGGACGATTTGTAGCTATGTTTTTCATCAAAAAAGGATTTTTAGATGGAAAAGCAGGATTTACAATTGCAAGAATTTCCGCTTTGTCTAACATTTATAAATACAAAGAACTAAGAAGATTGCAGCATGAAAATAGTTGATTTATCTGGAAAAACGATTGTAATCAGTCGAACAGACAGTATTGGTGATGTAATTTTAACGCTGCCATTATGTGGTTGGCTTAAAAAGCAGTTTCCGACTGTTAAAATCATTTTTCTTGGAAAGTATTATACTGTTGATGTGCTAAAATGCTCGCCTTATATTGATGAAATTATTCGATTAGAAGATTGGGAGAAAGTTTCCTTTAATGAACAAATCGAAATAGTTAAAGCACTAGATATTTATGCTTTCGTTCATGTTTTTCCTAATAAACACTTAGCGAAACTGGGTAGAGCTGCTAAAATCCCGGTGAGAGTTGGAACATCTCACAGAATGTTTCATTTATTTACATGTAATTTCCGACCAAATTTCACCCGTAAGAATTCTAATTTCCATGAAGCACAATTGAATTTTGAATTACTGAGAAGCTTTGGTGTTAAATCGTTACCCAAAATAGAAGAGTTAGTAGAATATATTGGCAACTTTAAACCACAGGTTGAATTACCAAATCAACTGAAGGAAGTGTTAAAGAGTGGAAAACGAGTAATTCTACATACAAAATCTCAAGGTTCGGCAGTAGAATGGCCAATGGAGAAATATGTTCAACTCGCAATTGAATTAGCAGCGAAAAATTATACAGTCTATTTTTCAGGAACAGAAAAAGAAGGATTACAATTTCGTGATGCTTTACCAAATCATCCGCAGATTATTGATATTTCGGGAAAAAGCAGTTTGGCAGAACTAATAACCTTTATTGATAAGTGTGATGTACTAGTCGCTTGTAGCACTGGACCTTTACATTTGGCAGCTGTTTTAGGGAAGAAAGCAATTGGATTATATACCGATTTGCGACCGATGCATCCTGGAAGATGGGCACCAATTGGAGCGAAGAGTATTGCAATTACTGCCAACAGTAGTGGAGATCCAAAACTTGAAGATATTTATAGCATTGGAGTCGATCGCATAGTGCAAATCATTGAGAGATAGCTTTAAAAAGAAAATAGTTACCTTTTAAAAAAGTAACTATTATAGTAATACTCCCAATTTAAATGAGAGATTATAATCAAACGAGATCAGATTTACTTAAGCTTGTTTGGATCATTTGCAGCTTGCCTGTTATATTTTGCTTGCAAACGCAACCAGATAAACAAACCAACAAAACCAAGTACGATAACTGCATAGTTAAAAACATTACCTACAGTTTCGAATAACAATTCTGTTGTCCACAAAGTCCAATCTCCTAATTCAACAACAAGTTCTGTATAAGTCATAACAAATATTTAAAACACAAATATAATATTTTTCCAATTGAATCTTTAAAAACTCTATATTTATCTCAATGAATAGATACATTTGTTGTCAGTTTATAAAAATCTTGTAAAATTCATGATAAAATATTTTTCAAATAATAATTCGTTTATAGTTCTACTGATCCCTGTATTTGTAGTTCTTCACATGATGTTGGATTATTATTTTCCTAATTTCAGTATGTCAATCGTTGGGCAGGAAAATCTATGGAATTTAGATTTTTACGCCATAGGAACTATGAATTCAAGGATATTGGCAGTTATTTTTATCTGTGTTAATGCTATTTTGCTCAATTTCGTGTTTAACAGTTTATCATTTTTTGATAAATTTATTTATCTCCCAAGTATATTGTATGTACTCATGGTTTTCTTATTTCCAATCAGTTTGCGTTTTGGGGAGGATTTAGTTGGACATTTGTTTTTTATACTTTCCTTTTATCAATTATTGAGCATTCAACAAAATGAAGACGCACGGAATAATGCTTTTTTAAGTGCATTGTTTTTAGGGGCCGCAGCCACATTCCTGCCTATGTACAGTATATTTTTCCTTAATATTTGGTTTGGATTATATACTATTCGACCATTTGTTTTTAGGGAATATATTTTACCTGTTTTTGGATTTATTTTCCCATTTCTTTGGGTAGTATTGGTTAATCCATTCTTTTTTGAAGAAATGTTTTCCTTTAATTCCTACCTCAGTCATACACATGTTGGTGATTTTGTGATTTATGTAGCTTATTTGATTGTTGTAATAATGGCTTTATTGGCCAATAAAAAAATATTAGAACGCAGAATAAAAAGCTCTATTCGTTACAAAAGAATTATTTCAGTGACATTGGTTTCGCTTTTATTCGGTGCGGGTATAAGTACTTTAATTCTGCTAATATATGATACTTATTTTTACTTTACAGTTGTACTTGTAATCTTGCCCTTTATTCTGCCTTATGCTTTTCTAAACGTAAAACAAAAATGGCTTCCTAATACCTTGTTCTATCTTTTGATCGCTTTGAACGTGCTTAAATTCTTTTACTAAAATAATATAGGATTACCCATTAAATGAATTACGAATTTTCAATTACGAATTATAAATTGGGCTCTATATGAAATACTGTGGGTAATCAATTTTAATCCTTCGAAAAATTAATGGTTCTACTACGAATTTAACTGTAACCTACACGAGTTGTATTTTAAAGTATTTATCAAAATTATCATTTCTTTT
>Ga0307486_1001441_pt1 | contig 18326 bp, 17 predicted proteins | sample CBIW02metaG_FD_203663 | JGI IMG/M metagenome (GOLD analysis project Ga0307486, IMG submission 203663) | Sea-ice brine microbial communities from Beaufort Sea near Barrow, Alaska, United States - CBIW 0.2 | ecosystem: Environmental > Aquatic > Marine > Coastal | place: USA: Alaska | collected...
TTGCCGGTATCGGCCTCATCCACTCCCGTCCCGTTCTCGTTATCTCGAACGACGCGACGGTCAAGGGCGGAACGTACTTTCCGCTCACGGTCAAGAAGCACTTGCGCGCCCAAGAGATCGCTCTCGAGAACAAGTTGCCGTGTGTGTACCTCGTCGACTCCGGTGGGGCGTTCCTGCCGATGCAAGACGAAGTTTTCCCTGACCGCGACCACTTCGGCCGCATTTTCTACAACCAGGCGCAAATGTCGGCCGCGGGCATCCCACAAATTGCCTCGGTGATGGGTTCGTGCACCGCCGGTGGTGCCTACGTGCCAGCGATGAGCGACGAAACGATCATCGTGCGCAATCAGGGCACGATCTTCCTGGGCGGACCGCCCCTCGTGAAGGCCGCTATTGGCGAGATCGTTACGGCAGAAGAACTCGGCGGGGGAGACGTGCACGCGCGCACCTCCGGCGTCACCGATCATCTGGCTGACGACGACCGTCACGCCCTGCAGATCGTCCGCGACATTATTGCGACAATACCGAAGCCTGCTGCACCCGCGTGGGACGTTGTCGATTCGCGACCCCCGGCGGTCAACCCTGACGAGCTCTACGGCGTTGTGCCCACCGATGTGCAGAGCCCGTACGAAGTGCGCGAAGTCATTGCGCGTCTCGTTGACGGCAGCGAGTTCCACGAGTTCAAGAAGGAATACGGCGCGACACTCATCACAGGGTTCGCGACACTGCACGGGCATCCGGTCGGCATCATTGCCAACGCCGGTGTGCTGTTCAGCGAATCGGCGCTCAAGGGCGCTCACTTCATCGAACTGTGCGATCAGCGCGGCATCCCGCTGCTGTTCCTGCAAAACATCTCGGGATTCATGGTCGGTAAGGAATATGAAGCCGGCGGCATTGCCAAAAACGGCGCCAAGATGGTGACCGCGGTCGCCACGACGCGCGTACCTAAGTTCACGGTCGTCATCGGCGGCTCGTTCGGAGCCGGAAACTACTCGATGTGCGGCCGCTCGTATTCGCCGCGTTTCTTGTGGATGTGGCCTAACGCCCGCATCTCGGTCATGGGCGGCCCGCAGGCTGCCGCCGTGCTCTCCACGGTGCGCCGCGATCAGCTCGGCGAGGACGCCTTCACCGACGAAGACAAGGTCGAGTTCGAGAAGCCTATCCGCGAACAATACGAACTCCAGGGCAGCCCGTACTATTCGACGGCCCGCCTGTGGGATGACGGAATCATTGACCCCAAGGACACGCGAGACGTGCTCGGCATGGCCCTCGATATCGCTGCAGCTACCCCGCTGCCTGAACCGGGCTTCGGCCTCTTCCGGATGTGATCGCCATGTTTTCTGCTGTTCTGGTCGCCAATCGTGGCGAAATTTCCTGTCGCATCACTCGCACTTTGCATTCGATGGGCATCCGTTCCATTGCTGTCTATACCGAGCATGATCGTGACGCGAAGCACGTGCAGGTGGCGGATGCCGCGGTGCTGATCGAGAGCTACCTGTCGGTGGACGCGATCATTGCTGCCGCACATGCTGTTCCGGGCATGAACGCCGAGGCGATTCATCCGGGCTATGGATTTCTTTCGGAAAATGCACAGTTGGCTGAGGCGTGTGCCGCCGCCGGAGTGACCTTTATTGGGCCCGGCGTTGAGGCTTTGACGATCATGGGCGACAAGATTGCCTCGAAGAAGCACGTGACCGAGCGCGGTGTTGCCGTGATCCCGGGCATCGCTGAACCCGGGATGACGAACGACGATCTGGTGGCCGCCGCGACCGAGGTCGGGTTCCCCCTGCTGATCAAGCCGTCGGCTGGTGGCGGTGGCAAGGGTATGACGATCGTGCGCGAGCCCGATGCTGTTGCCGGCGCGCTCGACTCCGCACGCCGCGTCGCGAGTGCCGCTTTCGGCGATGACACTCTCTTTCTTGAGCGCCTTGTCGAGAAGCCCCGCCACATTGAGGTGCAGGTTCTGGCCGATAGCCACGGCACGATCATCCATCTGGGTGAGCGTGAGTGCTCACTGCAGCGCCGCCACCAGAAGATCATCGAAGAAGCGCCGTCACCTCTGCTGGATGAGGCCACTAGCCAACGCATCGGCGAGGCTGCCTGTGAGGTAGCGCGCAGCGTCGACTATGTCGGCGCGGGAACTGTGGAGTTCCTCGTCTCCGACAATGCCCCCGACGAGTTCTTCTTCATGGAGATGAACACGCGACTGCAGGTGGAGCATCCGGTCACCGAAATGGTCACCGGTATCGACCTAGTGGAGTGGCAGGTTCGCATTGCTGCCGGCCAGAAGCTGACGGTGGAGAAACCGCAACTCTCGGGTCACTCGATCGAAGCCCGCATTTTCTCCGAAGACCCGGCCAACGACTTCTTGCCCTCGGCCGGTCGCATTGTGCGACTCATCGAGGCCGACTCGGCGCGCGTCGACAGCTCGCTCGTGGAGGGCGGCACGGTTTCCGCCAACTACGACCCGATGCTCGCCAAAGTTATTTCCCACGGTGCCACGCGCGCCGAAGCCATCGACGCTCTCGACCGTGCCCTCGCCGACACCGTCATCCTTGGCGTCACGACCAACATCGAATTCTTGCGCGCACTCCTCGCCCGCGACGACGTGCGGGCCGGGGAGCTCGATACGGGCCTGATCGAGCGGGCTCTCGCCGAGATCGAGTTCGCTGCGCCCAGTCCCGCCGTGCTCGCGGCGGCGGCCCTGAGCATCCATTCCGAATTTTGGATGCCGGGATCACCGTGGAAGCAACCGAGCGGTTGGCGAGTCGGTCAGCATCGACCTGCCCGCTACCGTCTTGAGTGCGCGGGTGATGTGCACGAGGTTTTGGTTGACGGCCCGCCGAACGATGCGACTGTCACTGTCGCGGGCGAGAGCACGCGAGCTCGGCTGACGGCCACCGGTGTCGAGTGGGGCACTGTGAACATCCCGCTTGCTATCGCCACCGATGGGCCGACCGTGTGGATCGCGCACGAGGGCACGTCGTGGTCGCTGACTTCTCAGAGCCGCGCCGAATCGTTGGGGGCACACCGTGCAACTCTTGCTCGAGTCGCCGGTGTCGTTGACCCCGAGCTCCGGTCGCCAATGCCGGGCACGGTTGTTGCCGTCGCGGTTGCGGCTGGAGACTCCGTGACTGCCGGTCAAACGGTGATCACTATTGAAGCCATGAAGATGGAACACCCTGTCGTCGCAACCCTCGATGGGGTTGTCGACATCAGCCTTAAGCCTGGCGATCTGGTCACACGAGACCAGGTTGTTGCCCGAATCGAATCGCCACAAGCGAGCACTGAAGGAGAAACCCCATGAGTAACCACGCTACCGGTTCCCAAGTCAGCCACCTTGGCCTCACCGATGAGCAGCTGAAGTTGCAGGCTGAGGTCCGCCATTTCGCCGACACCGTTGTTGCCCCTGCCGCCTACGAGTACGACACGAAGCGCGAACTGCCGTACGGAATCATCGCTCAGATGGGGCAGATGGGGCTGTTCGGGCTGCCGTTCCCGAAGGAAATTGGTGGGCAGGGCAAAGACTACGTCTCGCTGTGCATTGCGATCGAAGAGCTTGCTCGGGTTGACCAGTCAATCGCGGTCACCCTTGAGGCCGGTATCGGTCTCGGCGCGATGCCGATCTTCAAGCAGGGCACGGAAGCGCAGAAGCAGGAGTGGGTTCCGATGCTTGCGCGCGGTGAAGCTCTCGCTGGTTTCGGGCTTACGGAAGCGGATGCCGGGTCCGACGCTGCGGGAACGAAGACCACCGCAGAACTCGTCGATGGCGAGTGGGTCATTAACGGCACGAAGCAGTTCATCACCAACTCGGGTAGCGAAATCACGAAGGTTGTGACTGTTACTGCAGTTACGGGTCGTCGTGAGAATGGCAAGCCTGAGCTGAGCGCGATCCTGGTTCCGAATGGCACGCCGGGCTTCACGGTTCACCCGCCGTACGACAAGGTTGGTTGGCACACGTCCGACACGCATCCGCTGTCGTTCGACAATGTGCGCGTGCCGGAGGCGAACCTGTTGGGGGAGCGCGGTCGTGGTTTCGCGAACTTCATTGAGACCCTCGATGAAGGACGGGTTGCGTTCTCGGCGCTCTGCACGGGCGCTGCTCAGGGCTGCCTTGAAGAGTCGATTCGTTACGCCAACGAGCGACACGTCTTTGGCCGTTCGATTGGCTCGAACCAGCACATTGCATTCAAGATTGCGCGGATGCAGGCACGAGTTCATTCGGCACGCTTGGCAACGTACGACGCAGCCCGCAAACTGGTTGCCGGAGTTCCTTTCAAGATGGAGGCGAGCTTGGCGAAAATGATCAGCAGCGAGGCGGCCATGGACAATGCACGGGATGCTACCCAAATCTTTGGTGGCTATGGCTTCATGAATGAGAACCCTGTTGCTCGTCACTACCGCGACTCGAAGGTTCTTGAGCTCGGTGAGGGTACGACTGAGGTGCAGATGATGGTCATTGCTCGCGAGCTGGGATTCGCGACCCTATGACCGGCAAACGTATTCAGCAGCGCGGTCTCTGGTTCGACGAGTTCGAGGAGGGCGCGGTCTATTTGCACGCGCCCGGTCGCACCGTCACCGAGGCTGACAATGTTCTCTTCACGACGATGACGATGAACACGCAGTCGCTGCATTTGGATGCGGCGTGGTCTGAGCAGCAGCCTTTTGGGCAGCGCTTGGTGAACTCGATGTTTACGCTCTCGACGATGGTTGGGGCATCCGTAGCTCAGCTGACGCAGGGCACGATTGTGGCCAATTTGGGCTTCACTGAGGTCAATTTTCCGCATCCGCTGTATCACGGCGACACGATGTATTCGGAGACTGAGGTGTTGGAGAAGCGGCTGTCGAAGTCGCGTCCCGGCCAGGGAATCATTTCGCTGCGTCACACCGCCAAGAACCAGGACGGGGTTGTGGTTGCTGTGGCGACCCGCTCGGTGATGGTCTGGACTGAGGAGAACGCACCGTGAGCTTCACACTAGGCCCGTCGATTCTGTTTGTTCCGGCTGATCGCCCCGACCGGTATGCGAAGGCGCTTGAGCGCGCGGATGCCATCATCATTGACCTTGAGGATGCTGTTGCCAGTGTCGATAAGGCTGCGGCGCGCGAGGCGCTGATTGCGAACCCGATGGATCCGGCTCGCACGATTGTGCGGATCAATCCTGCGGGTACTCAGGATCACGACAGTGACCTTGAAGCGCTTGAACAGACGGATTACCGCACGGTGATGTTGGCGAAGGCGGAGTCAGTTGCCGACTTCGATGCGCTCAAAGAGCTTGAAGTGATCGCCCTCTGCGAGACGGCGCGCGGTGTGCTCTCGGCCACGAGTATTGCGGCACTAGATTTCGTCGTTGCCCTCATGTGGGGTGCCGAAGATTTGGTTGCTTCACTCGGCGGAACCTCGTCGCGTGTTGATGATGGCCCATATCGTGGTGTTGCCCTGCATGCGCGGTCGTCGGTGTTGTTGGCGGCTGGAGCCTATTCGAAGGCTGTGATTGATGCGGTGCATCTCGACATAGCAGACCTCGATGGGCTGGGTGCTGAGGCTCGGGATGCTGCTGCGCTCGGGTTTACGGCTACGGCCTGCATTCATCCCTCTCAGGTGGCCATTGTGCGCGAAAGTTATGCGCCAACGGTCGAGGAGATTGCGTCTGCGCGGGCACTTCTCGCCGCAGCAGAGGGCCAGAACGGAGTCTTCAGCTTCGAGGGCCGCATGGTCGACGGGCCCATCCTGCGGCATGCGGAGTGCGTTGTTGAGCGGGCGGGGTTGCGTGAGGGGTGAATTGATTACTGACTGAGGCGTCAAAGCCGGGTGGTTCGCTGTTTGTCCCCACTAGGTTGAGGCTGGCAACGTTTCAGTGTGGACGAAGTTCTGGTCGTGCTTGCCCTGGGCGCTCAATAAGCCTCCGGGCGTGACTGGATCCCGCAACCGCTCTGATGCCGGGTTCGGGGGAATTCGCTCTGGGTCCGGCCGTCCGCTGGAACAGTTTGGGATATCCCAACCGTGGCGGCAAATGAACCGCGTTCCGTTCAACCCTTCGGCCGTGGCCAGCGGCGTCAACGGAAGACTAGCTCTACCGAGACAACTGCCAGCTTTCTGTCCGCGAATCAGGTTTCTCAAGCCTTATCTAACGCGGTCATCCCAGTATTATACCGAAGTTTCGGTAGTTTTCTGGTAGAAGCAACGGCTTGCATGTATCGACCCCGCGGTATGGGCCGACATCAGACGTGCGCTTGCGGAGAGATGAGCATAGAACCGATAACCTCTTGTTACCTCACCGGAAAATTAGGAGGCTACTCGCGTGGACCTTGCCCAACAGATAGAGCACGCAAAGCAGACGTTGGATAGCGGTGGTGAGTTCTATGCGGTTCACTACGCATCGGAATCATTCTCCGAGGCTCAGGCCGCGCCGATGGCCATATCCGCAATCTCCATATTCGATCTTAAATCGGACTCTGTCCGATCCTTCAGCCGTCTCGACGTGAGTGGGGATGACACAGCGCAGGAGTTAGCTCTTCTCCGGGGGTTTTATACATTCCTCTCCAAGCACCGAGACGCTTCGTTCCTCCACTGGAATATGGGCGGAATGGAGTTCGGCTTCGAAGCACTTGCGAAGCGATACCAATTCTTGACGTCCGAAGAACCGTCGTTTATTGCGCCTCGCGAGCAGTTTAACGTCGACAAAATGATTCGCGAAAGATACGGCGAGGACTACGCTCCGCACCGTCGATTCGAAAGTATCGGGAGGCTAAATGGGCTCGATCTCCGCGGTTTTATCTCCGGCCCGGATGAAATAGAGGCCTACGACCGTAAGAAGTGGGGTGACATAGCGCGTTCCACATCTACAAAAGCGAAGCTGATCGCATCCTTATTCCGCCGCCTCATGACTGGCGCCCTCCGGACGAACAACTCTGCCGGTCGTTTCGACTTCGCCGGCGGGCAGCTCGACGCCGCGGCCACAGTCGTCAACGTGGGGGAACGATTCGTCAAAGTCCAGCGAGCTCTTCGAAAGAGGCACGGTGGCAGAGAAATAGTCGAATTCAATGACGAATACGACGATCAGTACCTCATGAAGGCGCTTCTCGCTCTGTTCTTCGAGGACGTGCGTCCCGAAGATTATGTGCCTAGCTATGCGGGCGGAAACAGCCGCGTAGATTTCCTGCTTCCGCAGCATGGTCTTGCCATCGAACTCAAGCACACGAGGCAGGGCCTCACGGACAAAGTACTCGGCGAACAACTTGTAATCGATCGCGACCGCTACGTCGGTGTCTCAAAAGCAAAGCACTTGATCGCGCTAGTTTTCGATCCGAACGGCGAGATCGATAATCCTCGTGGACTTGAAATAGATCTCCAAAGGCGGGTTGGGACATCAGAGCTGGCCGTCACTGTTCGAATCTATTCCTGAAAGTCGAGGGTTGCTGCGGTCAGAAATCCGCACGTGAGCAGGGATAGAACTCAGTCTCGCTGTGCGGTTTGAAACTGTTTCTGGAGCCAACTGGCACGCGCTCGATTTGCAACCTGCGGCGCTTCCATTGGGCTCGAGGTCTATACGAATAGAAGGGAAAGTGCACTTGCCGAACGAATTGAAGCGTGGCACACGCCGGACCGGTGATCTGATCGACTTTGACTCGAGCACTCCGGACGTCAAAGTAACTTTGGAGTTGTCGGATCAAGGTATAGGCCTTGAAGTTCCGTGGTCAGGGCACGACGATCACTACGCGTCATGGTTTCTGAGAGATGTACTCCAAGGCACCGGTTTAGCGGCGAAGACGGTGCCGAAGCTCCTGTTGTTCAACGACTCGCACGGATCAGTTTTGCTCGTCAACTGTTGGCCGAGAGGGTTCCACACGAACTATTTCACAGGCACCGGAAAGGTATGGGCCTCGCACGCTGTCCTCGGCGTCAATCGCGAGATCGATTTTCTGAAGGTCAACGGTCTACGTTCCGAAGTTTCCGGTCTGAGGGAGTGGCTTCAGGTAAGAAGTATTTCCAACGATTTCGACATCTCCACTCGCGCCTTGAACGTGGTCGCCAAGGCCGCAAGCTCGATCGAGATCAGTCCTAATTTGAGTTTCACCCCTATGTGGTTAGAAGAACGCCCAGACGGAATGGAGTCGATTCTGATCCGTGACTTTGTGACTTGCCAATCCAGATCGACGAAACCACTGCCGTGGGACGAGTTGATCGAACAGCACCACGGTGTGCGAGATCTGCTCGTCTTCGCACGGTGGCGAAGGGAAACGTGCACCGTGACACACGTTACTCGTGACGACGACCCGTTGATGACGCTTGATGGTGCCGAACATGGAGAACAGTGGCGTGCGGTTGTATCCGCTCGTGATGAGGCGCCGCCTAGCCCAACGCACGGAAGCGTCCACGAGCTTTTTGGGTACGTCGAGATTGGTGGGGCGGTAGGAGTTCAGCGCTGGCTCGAGCTGCGGGAAGAGTTTGCTCGTGCCCTTGACCCGATTGTGACTGATCGGTACTTCAAAAACGTTCCTGCGGTGACGCACCTTGCACAAGTCGGGCCAGCGCTCGAAGCCTTAGGTTACTTGCTCTTCAAGAATCGCGATGGTCGGACAAAGAATGTGGCGAAAGCCACCTCGTTACAATCCCGATTAGACCGGATCGTGGCAGCGGTCGATGGAGCTTTGCCCTTTGACGGTCCAGAGTGGGCCAAAGGGATGACCCGGGCGTATAACGCGATCAAGCATGCGAATCGAGTCTTACCGAGCGAGCTTGATCTTGTGAACAGATGGCAGGAGTCCACGGTTGTCGTACGTGCTTGGGTGGCCGTCGAGCTAGGCATTCAGCCGGCAGTCGTGAAGCGGCGACTTGAGCTTGACCCCTCGGCAGGTAAGTTCACTTCTCGCTAATAGCGAATGACCGCATTGGATGAGTTGAATTGGGGGCTCGGGGAGGGAGCAGAGTCAACCGATTCTTTCGAGTTCGCGGCGTATGCACGGGTGCGACCGCAAACATCATTTAGTACCCGAGTTCAATTCGTCTCGCTAACTTGGCCGGGTCGGGAGCGCTTACCGCCGGCTTGGCGATTTCGACGTCATCGATTTTTCTCAGCTCGGCTTTGAGGATCGGGTCGTTTTTGACTTTGTCCCAGCGGACAGAGGTCCGGCCATTCGGGCGTATTTCGAAGAAGCCCGCGTCAAACGCGCGATCGACAAAGGTCGAGAGGCAAATGCCGTTGCTGGGGTCGGTCCGTATGTTCTCGTCATCGCTCCAGGGAACGATATGGGATGCCACCAAGAACTCGCGTGTGCTAATGCCTGTCACGGCGCATTCCCCGCCATAGTTCGCCTTCACGGCCTTCGAGAAGACGCGCTGGGCGCTCCCGCGTATCTTCGTCGTTCCGGTCTGATCCTCGACGCGGAACACTCCTAAATCGAAGTCCTTTTGGATCGCAGTAATTAGCTTTGGGTCGGAGCCTGCAGCCTCGGCAATTTGGTCGTCTTGGACTCGGCGAAGAATTGTGGACTCAAAGGAGAAGCCGCCGTCGCTGCCATCGAAGTGAATAGTGTCCGCTACTCGTCGATGTACCCATTTAGTGTTGTCTGAAAATTCTGGCTCACCCTTGAAAACTCCGAGGAACGCGTAATAGTTGGGGCCCGGTCGGGACTTCATATGGCCGAAGGTGAGTACATATTCCCGGAGATGCTTTGACTCCATCACATCTGCGTACGCGCCGTCCGGCACAGGAATCATGGTGATCGTCTCGCCGTCTTCGGAGAGCGAGTTTTCCCAGTCGTTGTTCTTGTACATTTTCGGAAACCAGACCTCTGTGAAGTCATCCAGCCGGATCGTCGCCCTTTGGTGGCCCTTTAGGTTCTGCCCAAAGAGCTGCGCTACTTGAACATGAGTGTTAAACGGGATGTGGTCTTTTATGGAGAGGCTGCCGCGTGCAATCAAGTCCTCGAGCCAAACCAGGTCGGTATCGGACTTCGATTCCTTGCGGCGCTGGATAGCCACTTGTGGGGTGAGCGTGGCCTGGCCTCCGCCCGCCGGCAGATCTCTGGCGTAACGCTGGTAGCAAAGCAACCTGTGCTCAGCGGCAAGCTGATCAGGATCAGCAGGCACTGGCGTTGTCACCGGCACGAACTTGGGCGCGCCTTCGTATCCGTCTCCAATGGTCCCATCGGTGTGAACGCAGAGCGAAGTTAGCGGCGGTTCCTCAGCGTCTACCGCTCGTTGGGCGGCGATCTCCAACACCAAGCCGATCCAGTTCATAATCAATTGATTCGTTCTGACGCCTGTGACGTCTTGAACTTCTATGGCGAGTTCCTTATAGCCGATTGTGGAGTTATAGCTATGAGCGATGCCTTTGAGCGCCTCGTATGCTACCGATGCCCAGAGTTCGAGCGACTCAGATCGGGCGATTTCAGTGCCATCAAAACGGTAATCCATAGCCAAAGTATTGCCGCTTGCGCCCGCAGTGCGCGGTATCGACACTGTTTACCGCGAACTGATCGTTTCTCGAATTGCACTCGGAGCTTGCTGAGTAAATCCTGAGAATTTATGTAGAATCAGCTTTATGACTTGGTTTATGGCTTGGGACACGAAGCGGAAAGTTGTTAAGGAGACCCAACTTGGAAAGGCGGAGTCGCAATTCGACGAAGACATCCTGACCTACAAAAGAGAACTCGCTGGTTACCTTTTTGAGGTTACCTACTACTTTGATGAGAAGAAGCTTCAGGCAATCGACATCGAATACACGGATGTATTCGAAGATGATGCTGAAGCATTTGCTGTGTGGGACGCGCTAGACAAGAAACTGGCTGATGAACTCGGCGAGCCTGTCAAGGTTTTCGAACGAGATCGCAATTCGTTCGGCGAGGATGACCTTGCATATTGGAGTCCAGGCGAATACACCTCTTTTCGATGGTCCGTGTTCCAGAGCGAGACGACCCGCGCGGTCAGTCGGCTGAGCGGGACCTCAGACTATTTGCTCTCAGCAGGGGCAAAAGTAGTCAAGCGGTAGAGCAAAACAGGGATTTTCAGTAGAGATCCGAGCGCTGATTGAGGCTTCGCCTCTGAGGGCTAGCTCATGGGCTTGACGCCGCCTGTGGAGGACTTAGGGTCGCCGCGCCTCCTTCGGGCTTGCACCTCGAGCATGCCTTGGCCGCTCTGGCCTCCTAGCCACGTCAAACCATCGACCCCAGATCTGACCCTGTCGACGGGTACGCGGCAGTTGTCGACTTGATTCGGCGTGTGGTGAGACCGTTCTTCATGGCGAGAGCGATCGTGTTTGCGAGTTCGGCGTAATCGTGGCCGAGGAGGTGGGCGCCGATGATGCGGTCGGTGCTCTTGTCGACCAGAATCTTTGTAGCTCCAGTTGTTTCACCAATGCGGTAGTTGGAGAACCATCCGCTCGTGTCGGTGAATCGCACGTCGACGTCGAGTCCGCTCTCCTTGGCCTCGTGCTCGAGCATGCCGACTCTGACGAGCTCCGGAATGGTGAACACCGCAGTGGGAATGGCGCTGTAATCCGGGGTCGCCGAATTCGGCTTCAGCATGTTGGATGCCGCGATCTTCGCCTCGAACACCGCTACCGGTGTCAGCGGCATCCCTGAGGAGTCTGCGGCATCGCCAGCCGCATAAACGTCAGGGTTGGTGGTGCTCCGAAACCTGGATGCCGCGAGGCCCGAAGGTGGCATTAGCTGCTTCGAGGTTCAAGCGACTGAGGTCCGCGGTGCGCCCCGCACCGTGCACGACTAGGTCAACATCCATCGTGGATTCCGTGCCGCCCTGTTGGGTCGTGACGCGGAATCCTCGAAGGGGCTGCTTTCGCTTTGTCCATCAACATCTTTATCGCTGGCATCTCTTAGAGGGATCAACGTTCGTAGCAGATGCCGTCGCCGTCGCCGTCGCGACAACTGTAATAGCCCTCTCGAATTTTGCGGTCAATCTCAAGGTTAAAGAGGCGCTGTCTCTCTTTCTCCGCAGCCTGCCGCACTTGCGAATCCGCCAAGTTGTTTTCTGCAAGATCCCTACACGTGCCTAGTCCTCCTAGAGAGTTCCTGACACCTTCATTGCCGGCTGCGGCTATCAGCGGTGAATACTCAAGTTGCGCGCCACTCAGATCTGAGATCGGAATGTAGCTCGTGACCGCGGCGTCGTTGTGGTGGTCGATGTCATAGCCGCCGCTAAACTGTGTTGACGAAGGCTCCCACCAGCCGGTGCTCACCAGATCCTCGTTCACAGAATTAGCGGGTGCGTCGGCTAGATCACTTGCGTCTTGGAGCACATGAAGGAATCCGTCCCCTTGATTTGGGCTGCGGACCACGAGCACGCGTGACCCGAGCGGAATTACAGCCTCTTGAGCAACCCGCGCGTTGTCGAATTCGGCTTCGGCCGAGGCGCTTGCGCATCCGCCCGCGATCGGGCCAATCAAGTCGAGATCGATCGTGGCATCGTCGATGATTATTCGCCCCATTCCCTCAGTTATCGATGTAACTGTGCCAACGAAACGTTTTTCGTTTAGATGGAAATCAGTCTTAAGCGACGCCGCGATCGCGTCGGCCGACTCTGACTTTTTGAGAACAAGAAGATCGACGTATTCCCCTTCCTTCATGGGTGTTCCAACGATCGGGTCTTGGCCCACTACAGCCCAATTTCCCCTTACCCAAGCAATGCGATCAGCCTCAGAAGCATCTTGATGCTCCACCGAAAAGTCGAAATCGTCCGCGATCATCCGCACGTCCGCAAAATTCAGCCCAACGAGCTGTGGCATGTAAAAATCGTGGCCGTAGGGCAGAGGGAGATACTCGCGTTCCATGAGCCCAAAATTGCTTGCATGGGGAGTGACTTCGTCTGATGTCGGCAATACTTCAGTGGCTGAGATCGTGGCCGCGGTCGAACAGCTGCTAATTAGTAGAACTGACAGTACTAAGGCGATTGAAGCGCGACGTTGGAACATACGTTCATGCTAGGGGGTCAGTAGCCGATTGGCAGTTCTCGTGAGTCGACGATGAATCGATGTGTGTGGCCAATGCAACCCCACAGCTTTGGCCACAGCATGGTCGTGACGAATACCTAGGACGAGTAACGAACATGGAGCAAGCGCCCTGCCTAAATTTGATCGTCGACTCGTGCCCCGGAGCCACAGAGATTCATCTCGATGCTAGTCCAACGCGCTCTTGACGCACGTCGCAGATCTGACGCCCGACTGACCAGCATCGAACCCCACTAAATAAGACGGCTACTCCTCAAACGTATTGACCATGGCGTGCGCGGCACAGTCGAGGTACGCCCAATTTTCGGCGTCGTAGAGCGGCCGCAATTCGAGGGTGTCGAGAGCTGCCCGCATGTGGTGCAACCAGCGGTGACGAGCATCCGGGTTCACCTTGAAGGGCATGTGACGCATGCGCAGGCGGCGGTGTCCGGGTTCCTGGCTGTACGTGTTCGGGCCGCCCCAATACTGCTCCAAAAAGCCCGTCAGGCGCTGGATGGCACCCTCAAGGTCGGGCTGTTCCGGATACATCGGCAACAGAACCTCATCCGTCGCCACACCGACATAAAACTCGCGCACCAGCTTCTCGAAGGTGTCGCGACCACCAATGAGTTCCCACATCTAACTACCGTGCTCCGTGATCTAATCGCTCTATGACAGGAAGCCCACTCGAACTCCCGACGCTGCACGGTGAACGACTGGTGCTGCGCGAATGGCGTGACTCCGATGTCGCAACGATTCAAGAGGCATCGCACGATCCGCAGATACCGCTCATAACAACTGTGCCGTCAACTGACGACGAATCCGAGGCGCTTGCTTTCATCGCTCGTCAGCGCAATCGGATGGAAGCTCGTGCTGGCTATGTTTTCGCGATAGCGGACAGTTCCGATCAGGCCGTAGGGCACATCGGAATGTTCTTCGTGGCGGGCGCTGGTGCGCGAGTCAGCATCGGTTATTGGATAGTGCCCTCTCAGAGACGCAAAGGTTATGCCGCAGAAGCGCTCCGAACGCTCACGAAGTGGGCGCTGAACCAGGCAGACCTAGACCGAGCGGAGTTGTACGTCGAGCCACGGAACGAAGGTTCATGGCGAGCGGCAGAAAGCGCCGGCTACGAACGCGAAGGTCTGCTTCGGGCTTGGGAACGGATAGATGGCAAGCCTCGCGACATGTTCATGTATGCCCAATTGACTTCTGGAGTCTGAAATCTCACGAGAACGCCTAGTTTCTCGGCGACAAATCACTTCGTCGGGTACAATATGTATTAGGAATAGGGGCAGAAAATGACCATCACAGAAGTGCGTGCGCAGTATGTTGAGGCCGCAATTCATAGCGGCGAGATTGAGGGCCTGACTGTGTCAGACGCCACTCGCACCGACGCTGATTCCTACATCGCCGGCACCATCGATTCTGACGAGCTGGTCGATCGCGTACGTGCTCGGTATGGGCTCAACTGACTTTGTAGATCCGTACTTGATTTCGGGGACCACGGTCCTCCGCAATCTTGTCGGGGCAACAACGTCTGCAGAGCTCTCCGCCGCAGAAGCTGACCTTTCGTTCGCGCGTGCAACACAGCTGCTGAACGATCCAGTCCCGGCAACCAACGACCTAGCCGAACTCAAAACTATTCACTTTCGGCTCTTTCAAGATGTCTACGAGTGGGCGGGTCAACTCCGCGCAGTCGACGTGAAAAAAGACGTTCCGGGCGCCGAGTTTTTCATGCCCTTTGTCCACATCGAGTTGGCGGCAGCGCATTGCTTCCACGACCTTGCTGAAGAAGAGCACCTTAACGGACTCGAGCGCGAGGCATTCGTGGAGCGGTTGGCTTTTCACTACGAGAAGATCAACTACGTGCATCCATTTCGAGAAGGAAACGGACGAACGCAACGAGTGTTCTGGAATCGCGTCGCTCTCGAAGCAGGATGGCAACTAGATTGGCGCCCCGTGCATGGCGAAGAGAACCACCTCGCGGCACGCGCTGGCTCTGACGACGGAAATCTTCTGCCCCTGATCAACATGTTCGAGAAAATCGTGGCACCACCCGCCGCGGAATCGAGCGAAGCCTGGGCAACGCAAGAACTCCGGCGCCTATCCATCAACACTTCGGACACCGAAATGGGCAGCTGAGGCTAGCTTCAGCACCCCAACGCCATGTCTCATCGACACGAATAAGCAGGCCGCGCGACAATCCGAGTTCGTCGCCGCAAGTAGCGGTCGCTACTCCTCAAACGTATTGACCATGGCGTGCGCGGCACGGTCGAGGTACGCCCAGATTTCGGCATCGTAGAGCGGCGGCAATTCGAGAGTGTCGAGAGCTGCTCGCATGTGGTGCAACCAGCGGTCACGGGCATCCGGATTCACCTTGAAGGGCATGTGGCGCTGCCGAAGGCGGGGGTGTCCGCGTTCCTGGCTATACGTGTTCGGGCCTCCCCAATACTGTTCCAAGAAGCCCGTCAGGCGCTGGATGGCACCCTCAAGGTCGGGCTGCTCCGGATACATCGGCAACAGAACCTCATCCGTCGCCACGCCCACATAGAACTCGCGCACCAACTTCTCGAAAGTGTCGCGACCACCAATGAGCTCCCACATCGAATCGACCGGAGCATCCGGAGTCACCGCCGGCTTCGCTATCAACCGAATCCTCGGCAGCTTCGTCGGCTCGCTCGCTTTCGCAGCATTCGCAGACTCGGTCACATTCTCAGAATCGGTCATTTTTTGGGCTTCTCCTCAGGAAAACTCACCGGCACAGGCCGAGTGCGGGGCGGACGTGCACCGCGAACACTCGCAGCACCCTCGAACCCACTCAACACGATGGAGTTCAATGCAGGAAGTTTGACACCCATCTCATCAAGAGACTTCTTCAGACGACTACGCAGTTCACGAGCCACGTCATCCTTCGTTGCGGATGCCGTCTTCACAACAAGCCTCACCACAACAGCCTCATCCGAAATGGATTCGATGCCCCAAATCTCGGGCTTCTCCAAAATACGGGTAGCCCACTTGGGAGTCTGGGAAAGCTCAACAGCGGTCTGCAAGATTTGCTCCTGCACGGCATCCACATCCGACTCATACGGCACCGCAAGATCAATGATCACGCGCGCCCAACCCTGCGACATATTGCCGACCCGGGTGATTTCACCATTGCGAACAAACCACAGCGTTCCGTTGACGTCACGAACCTGGGTAGTGCGAATATCGACAGACTCGACAACTCCAACAGCTGGCCCGAGATCAACAATGTCTCCAACACCGAGCTGATCTTCGGCCACCATGAAGAGGCCGTTGAGCACGTCTTTCACCACATTCTGGGCGCCGAAACCGAGGCCGGCACCCGTAGCCGCCGTGATGAGCGCGAAGGCTCCAGTGGCATCCGGGGCGAAAAGATCGAACAGCAGCAACAGCACGATCAATACGATGATGACCGTCACGATGCTCGAGAGCACCCCGCCGAGAGTGCGCGTGCGCTGGAGCACTCGAACCGCAGCAAGCGGTGAAGTGAGAAGAACCTGGGTGTCGTGAATGTTCTCTTTGTGCTTGACGCCGTTGACGATGCCATCAACAACGCGCTTAATCACGAACAGCAGAATGAAGCGAATCAGCCAAGCGCCCGCAATGATTGCGAGGCCTTTAACGATCGGCCAAGCGGCAAGGAACTCTGTGATATTCGTTCGCAGGTCGTCCCACGAAAAGTCTTCCATGCAGGGAGCCTAGCGAGCGACTGCTGAATAGTCGCCGCTAGGCTCCCGGATGCACGCCGTGTGGCGTCTGCAGGCTACGAGTTGTCGCGTGCCTGAGCGATCAGAGCGCGCTCCACACCCGCAAGGTTCTCGATGACCAGGCGACGCAGCGCCGGAACATCAGGGTTCGCATCGAGCCACGCGTTGGTGGCATCGACGAGTTCCTTGTTCGCCAACGGTGCGGGGTACAGTCCGCGGATGACCGTCTCAGCGATCGAGTAGCTGCGGTCGTTCCACACATCGTTGAGCGCCGCGAAGTACGGAGCAACAAAAGGCTCGAGCACTGCGGGGTCGTTCACGTGGGTGTAGCCCATGGTGACGTTGCGCACGATCGCGTTAGGCGACTTGTCGCTCTTGACGAGCGAATCGAAGGCGGCACGCTTTCCCGCCTCAGTGGCGATCGTTGCCCGTGCACGGGCGGCAGCCTGCTGGCCGTTCGCTGTCTTGTCCTTCGCGAGAGCTTCGTCAACCTCGGCATCACCGGCAGCACCGTTGAGCACAAGGCCCTCAAGCAGTTCCCAGCTGAGGTCGGTGTCGATCTCAAGCCCATCGAGAGTGCTGGTTCCGTCCAACAGTTCGCGAAGAACGAGAACGTGCTCCTCCGTGGATGCCACATTGGCGAAGTACTTCACGAACTGGAACTGAGCATCCGAACCAGCCTCAGCGCTCTGAGCGAGACCCCACAGGGTGTCGCCGATCTTCTCGAGCGTCGCCGCACGGCGCTCAGGAGCAACGTACTGCTTCGCAACCAACACGAGCTGCGCGAGAGTGGTGCGGATCGTGGTCGATTCAGTCTCCGACGCAATGTTGCCGAGCACGAGCGCGACATAGTCGCTTGCCGACGTTTCAGCATCGCGGGCAGCATCCCACGCAGCACCCCACACGATGGCACGAGCCAGCGGGTCGGTGATGTCCGAAAGGTGCGTCATCGCAACGTTCAGCGATGCCTCGTCGAGACGAATCTTCGCGTACGCAAGGTCGTCATCGTTGATCAGGATCAGGTCGGGGCGCTTCGTTCCGACCAGCTCGGGAACCTCAGTGCGCTCACCCTCAACGTCGATCTCGACGCGGAGGTGGCGAATGAGCTTGCCGCTCTCCAAGGAGTAGTAGCCGATCGCCATGCGGTGCGGGCGAATCGTGGGGTAATCGGCAGCCGCGGTCTGAACGACCGCGAAGCTTTCGACGGTTCCGTCCTCGGCCGCCACAACATCCGGACGCAGCGTGTTCACACCAGCGGTTTCAAGCCACAGCTTGCTCCACTCCATGAGCTCGCGGCCACTGGTCTTCTCCAGCTCGACCAGGAGGTCCTTGAGCTCGGTGTTTCCGAAGGCGTGCTTCTGGAAGTACGCGGCAACACCCGCCATGAATGCTTCGAGACCAACCCAGGCGACGAGCTGCTTAAGGATCGAGCCGCCCTTGGCGTAGGTGATGCCGTCGAAGTTGACGAGGACATCATCCAAGTCATTGATGGAGGCGTACACGGGGTGCGTCGAGGGAAGCTGGTCCTGCTTATATGCCCAGCTCTTCTCCATCGCCTGGAACGTCGTCCACGCGCCGGTCCACTCGGTCGCTTCGGCGGTCGCAATCGTCGACGCCCACTCGGCGAACGACTCGTTGAGCCACAGGTCGT
>Ga0307486_1001442_pt1 | contig 18306 bp, 20 predicted proteins | sample CBIW02metaG_FD_203663 | JGI IMG/M metagenome (GOLD analysis project Ga0307486, IMG submission 203663) | Sea-ice brine microbial communities from Beaufort Sea near Barrow, Alaska, United States - CBIW 0.2 | ecosystem: Environmental > Aquatic > Marine > Coastal | place: USA: Alaska | collected...
AATTTTCATCTGCAACGATGTTTTCACCTAAATTGGTGAAAATATTCGAATTGGAAAAGCCTTTTAACCTTTGGGTTTAGTGGCTTTTCCTTTTCTTTTTAATTGAAACTTGCGGATTTAAGGTATGTTATGAAAATCATAAATTGGGGTGACAAAAAAATCAACTTTTTTTGTTAAGTTTATAACAATATTACCTCAAGAGAATTAAATTGACCTGATTGAACCCCTTAGAGCAATCAATATCCCGGCTAAATCCTTAAATATGTCAACAGATAGAAGAAAAAAAATCTCCGGGGGAAAAAAATTGGAAAGTAAAGCCTGCGAGGTGGAACAGCTTTTCAAGAAGCACTATACACTATTATGTCTGGTCTCCTTTGGGATTTTAAAAGACCGGGATGCCGCCAAGGATGTAGTACAGGATTTTTTTATATCCTATTGGCAAAGAAGGGGACTTATTTCCCTCACCGTTTCATTTAAAGCCTATGCCATCAGGGCCGTAAAGAACCTGAGTCTACTTTCGTTGGAAAGGGCCAAAAAGGAAAAATTGCTATTTCAAGGTATGAATGTTAAGGATTACGAAGAGCAGAAGATTTCGGATGAATCTTACAAAAATCAAAGATTAAATGAATTGCTGAACAGACTTCCCAAGAGCAGAAAGGATATTTTCATATCTTTCGTCGTTTATGGACAAAGTTATTCGGAAATTGCTGAAAATAATGGTATTTTAATCAATACTGTCAAGACCCAAATGAAGCGGGCAGAGGCTACCCAAGATCTGTTGTACTTTTTTGCATTATTCCTTTCCTACTTTCTTTAGAGACTCACTAAAATTGTTTAATGCTGAAAAATTCTATCCATTATAAGGTATAAACAAACCCACAATTGAATAGACTTTCGGAACTACTATTTCTTAATCTGCGACAGTCTGCTCAATTTGGCTCTATCAAGCGTCAAGAATATTTAACTTCATCATATAAAGCAATATAAAAGTGCAGCTCTACACCTATTATAACTAATCTACGGATTGCCTCCGTGCCATTTTTGTAGCGTTCCGGAAGATAGATAGATAAGCGTTAAGCAAAAACAACATAAAGTGCATCAGATTCAATCTGATCAATTCATATTTAATGGTTTTTTAGCAAACCTTGTTAATACATCACCAAACATGTCGAATCTACGATTCGACATGTTTGGTGATGCGCCCCAGCGGCAGCGCCACGTACTGCTGATGAAAGAAAAAAGAATTACTCAACCAATTTTCTTTTAAGCCGAGTAAGTTCTATCTCATCTAATTCAATCCTATAATAGGCTTTACCAAATGTAGGTTCAACCCTTTCAACTTTGTCCAATATCTGAGAAAATTCCCGCCGTTCCTGTTTTCGGGATTCTTTGAGTATATTATACTTTTCTATAGGAACGGTATCTTCTTCTCTATTCCATTCCTCCCTTGTAAGCTTTATATTCTTTCTTTCAAGTAACAACGGCTCTTTCTGTCCCAACACCTCAACACCTTTAAAAAGTGTCGTCAGCATATTTAGGACGGGATTGTGGTACTTCCTTTCCTGCTCCCTTAACAGCTCCTCGATATAATCGAAACGCGAATTCAGATGCTGATACAATTTAAAAACCGGTACATCATCAATTTATTCCTTGGGGAGATTTTGGCCACCTCAAAAAAGTCCATCATATCATCTAAGGTATCGGAATGGGATCCGGCGACCTTTTTAGAAAACGACCGAAACCGTTCCGCGGTAATCCGGTTGATGCTTATGGCCGAAAATACGCTCTTTCTCTTTTTATCCGCTTCCATTACTGTATTTTTCTATTGCGTTATTGGGGCTTACCAAGGCTTGACCCCTTTTTTTACCACTTTGGTTTTTTGGGTCATTTTTAGTTACTATCATAAATATTTGATTTACAGTGTTTTTGATGAAATAAATTTTTATCTCAAATTACGGTTACTGTAAATTATTCTACTGTTTATGGGGTCTGACAAAGGTTAAAGGCCATTTTTACCACAAGTACAAAAAATCATATCTATATAATTGTTTGATAATCAATGGTTTGAATAATGTAACATCCCGGTAGCGTGTTACCCTCTTGCTACTCATTTTTGTCCGCCCCAAAAGGCGGACAAAATTTCGTACAACATGACCCATGGTCAATTGTATTTCAGGGAATGATCCCTTCCGTTATATGATTCTTAGATGGGCGGTTTTATCGGCGAAAGTCAAAAATTGGATAAGACCGCTTAAAATTAAATGGTGATTTAGCATTTGAAATATACACTTTTTTGAGCGGTTATTTTTTTTTAATATTGAATTTTACACAGAAAAACACCCCTGATTTTAGGGGTGAACTTTATCGTTTTTTATTTCCATTATACTTCGAAAGTGTAGGATAGGGTATAAAGGTTCCGTACGGCTTCCTCCTCGATCAGCATTTCAAAACTGGTATGGTGCTTTTTTGAATACTTCTCGATATCACCTGCGAACTTGCGCATGACATCCTGTTTTGAACTTTCCAGCAAACGTTCCTTTGCTTCCTCGCTCAGATCTGAAAAATTTAGGTAGATCATAGTAAAAAGGGTTATAAAAGCCCGTTGTCCGAAAAACTATAGTAACCTCCATCGGGTGCGATGATCAAATGATCCAAAAGTTTGATGTCAAAAAGTTCTGCAGCCCTCTTGATCCTTTCCGTTAGCTCGATATCGGATTGGCTTGCTCTCATCGTACCGCTGGGATGGTTGTGGCAGACGATCAGGGCCACACTCAGGGATTTGAGTATTAAGTATGCGCAGATCCACCAATGTCCCCGTGATGCCCCCCTGGGATATCTGGTAAATCCCCTTTACCCTGTTTCCGTTGTTCATCAAAACGACCTTAAAACATTCAAATAGCCCGATGGTGCCCTTGTCCCAATGCTCATAGATCAGTTTTGCGGCACTTTGTGAACCGTTTATTTTTTTCCATTCCTTTGCCCTTATGCCCCCTTGGTAGGTGATCTTTATTTCGTTAACTTGTGTTTTCATTTTGAAATTATTTTTAAGTTGATAAATGAAAAAAAGGGGGCGCAACTTTCCACGGGAACGCCCCCTTTGTATTTTAATATTCCCCCGGTAACATGAGCGTACCGTCCACAAAGAACAACCGCAGCTTATCGAGTGGGAAATCCGTCACGTTATAACGGTGGGTGTCGAAGATATTCCCGTCGCCATCACTGTATTGGATTTCGGCCTCATACCCCGTAGAATCCTTTCTATCCTCGGGCAATCTTCTAAAATCTATGGTCACAAAATAACTTTTGGCCAGAAGGCTTTTTGCCATTATAGATACATCGGTGAGCAGCCAAAAGCACTCCGCAGCCGTCGCCAGGTATTTCAGGCCTTCCGTATACCGCGTCTGGATCAAGGGGATTTTATAGATGGTTTCCGATCCGTGGAACCGTTGCAGGTTCTTTAGTATTTCTTCCGTTGTTGATTTCATGGTGTGTACAATTATGGATTGAATAATAGGGGGGGACACCTATTTTATGGCATCCCCTTTTTAATGGATCAGTTATCACCCTTTATGCCCAGAAGAAGGATTTCGTCCGCCACGATCTCCGTGACATATCGTTTATCCCCCTCCTTGGTTTCATAACTGCGTGAAGTGAGTTTGCCCTCCACCGCGATCTCCTTTCCTTTGGTAACATATTTTTCTATGATCCCGGCCAGTTTGCCCCATGCCACAATATTGTGCCACTCGGTACTCTGTACCTTTTCGCCCTTCTCGTTCCTATAGCTTTCATTGGTTGCCATAGTGAACTTTGCGACTTTTTTACCGCTTTCCAGATCAAGGATCTCAGGGTCATTTCCCACGTTTCCGATCAGTTGGACTTTGTTTCTCAGTGTGCTCATAATTGAAAAATTTAAATTGATTAAAATGCTGCCGAACCATTCGGACAGTTTGGGTTTGTGTTTTTTTGAAGTGATTTACTTATTATATCTCGAGCGTTTTCCTTTTTTGTTTTTTTTGGTGCCGCTCCCTTTTTGATGTTTTTGTAGGATTTCATAATGTTCATTTTAGATTTACTTCCCATAGCGCCCTCGCTGTTACCTTTTTTTGTTGCTGATACATTTTCAAGATTTGGAATTGATAAGGACTTATAAAAAGAGAAGCGCAGCGAGAGCGGTTTATGCAGTCCGTTCAACTTCCAATTATTGGTATTTTGCTGGCATAAAAAGGGAAGGACAGCGATGGTGCGGGGGTAGGTCTAAAGGCTCTTGTGAAGTACAAAAACATAGGGAGCGGCACCAAATGATAAAATGGAATTCCGATCTGGCGGACTTCATTCACGGTTTCGGATTGGGAATGGAGCGTTCCGTTCCGGCGCAGCGGACCGGTTAAGCGGAATGGAAAGTAGAAATTGGACGGTGTCCAAGACCTTTATAGGGAAGCTCTTTTCCCGGAATGCAGCTTTTCGCGGAATGCAGGGGAATGTGCTGACCGGGTTATGAAACTGTATAATCCTCTTGAGGCAGGATCTTAAGTGGACTTGACTTTAAAGACGGAGATTGGGAATGGGGTGTCCCTGTCATTCTCCAAACAGGGACAGCGTAATGGAAATCGGAACCTTTGGGGTTGTGTCCAAGACTTTTTAACGAAGCGTTTTCTCCGGAATATAGCTTTTGCGAGTGAAGGGGAATGGGCTGAATGAGATTGAACCTTCGATACAGATCCTTATATGTAGGATCAAAAAACCTAATTTAAAATACTGGGAGCACACGATTGAAAATACTGCCACCTATAATAGATTTAATTCCCCATAGGCACCTTAAGTGCCATCGAACAAAGTAAAAGGCCTCATAGGAGGCCCTCGTCAGCAAAACTGTAATGGCATGTTTCGGTAAGGATGATGTGGTCGAGCAGTTTGATGTCGAGCAGTTCGCCCGCCGCCCTGACCTTTGCGGTAAGATCCCTTCCGCTTGGGAGGGCCTAAGGGTACCCGAGGGATGGTTGTGCACCAGGATGATGGCCACCGCATTGCTGATCAGTACGTTCTGGTAAAGGATTCGAAGGTCGCACTGGGCACTGGTGATCCCGCCCGTGGAGATGGTGGAAAACCCGGTGGGCCGGTGACTGTTGTCCATCATCAGGCAGACAATGGCCTCTCGGTGACAGATGTCCACCGGCCAGATGGCCCTGGCAATCTTGGATGCACCCTCCGATCCGTTGATCTTGGCCTGTGGCACATTTGGGTTCCTTTTGTAGACCGCGGTAATTTCGTTGAACTCATTTTTTCTGGTTTTCATGTCCGTAAGGGTTTTAAGTGATTTTCTTGCGGGACATATAGGCCGGGGGAAGAAGGGCCGATAAAACCAAACATTTTTCGTTTGGTGTATCGGTACCCCGAACTAGTTTTGCAAATGGAAAATCAATGCCCGTGGGACATGGATAAAGACAGGGTGTTCAACGTACGTTCGTTACAAAATGGAGAGCCCCTCAAAGGGAATAAAAAAGATGGTTGCATCCGGGCACTTTACGACAAAGCCCTCAAGCACATCGGGATCCTCGCGTATAGTGGTCACGGTACTGCTTATGGATATGGGTGGCAGCCCTTGAAATACCATGATCTATAAGAGCATAGCACTACGGCCATTTTCCAAGCGTTTTCATGTCAACCGAATTTAACGGGGGCAATGAACTTGGGGTTCATAATTATGGAGTTTATATCATTTGTTCGTTAACCTGGGCAAGGAAAGGCCCCTTGATTTGAATTGATCCTTTTCCTACGTACAATTGGGTTGGAAACTCAATCAGGCGATCAATCATCTATTGGGTTTAGAGTGTTGGCGACTTTGGTATTAATAGGGCTGCTTGCATTTCTTTTTTGAAATATTAAAAAAATACCAGTTAGACAACTTTTCAGATATTCTTTCTAAATATTCACCCTCTTGGTGGTAGTTCTAATAGGCAAGTATATTTAAGCCATGCAAGAGGCTGGCTGGCTTTCTATAACCGGCCTTCAGAATACTCTTAAAATTGATTGGTTGGGAATCTACCCTACGCGGGAAAGTCTGATATCGCAAATGGTCTTACTTGGGGTTCTTATGTTGCTTTATTACCTGAGCAATTATAGAAATAGAATTCAAATAAAGTAAAAAAATGAAATATTGAGACTAAAAACTTTTTCTCATTAAAATACCATTTAGGTTTTTTTAAGAAAAATCTAATCGTTATTTTCACAAATATTTTAGAAACAAATTTTTGAAGTTATTTAGGAATATTCTGTTTTTTACAGCAGCCTTCATTATGATAGGTCACGACATCGTGCCTCATACTGATATATCCAATGGCGAGGATATTTCTTTCCCTACTGTTTCTGAAATAGGTTCTCAGCATATAGCCCAAGAACATTTAGAGCTAGGCCACATATTCCAACACTTTCAACATTCCTCAAACGAAAGGACTTTAAAATATGTAACCGGGACCGTAAAAACCCTCAATGTTAAGACAAAAATCCTCCAAAATTCCGCTTTAATAGTTGATCTAGACGATCAATTTATTTGGCATACCAACCTTGAAAAGCAACGCTTTCGGGATTATCCCATTACCCCATATTTTTCAACATTATCCTCCCAAACCCTTCGGGGACCCCCCTTCTTGTTAATTACTTAAAGTGATATAGTGTTCAAGCTTTTTCTGAGCCTGATGCTACTTATATCACAATCTAGTTATGCATTAATATTTTGTCATACCTATTTCCATTGATCATCTTTAGCTTTAAAAAACTATAGCCACTTTTTCTAAAGGTCTTATAAACTCAGCTATTGGTGATTTCCATTTTCGTTTTCCATTTTAAAATTCTTCTACTATAATGTTAGATAAAATCATTCAATTTTCGATCAACAATAAGCTTGTTGTCGGATTACTCACCTTGTTCCTTATTGGGTGGGGAGCTTATTCGCTCACTAAACTTCCCATAAACGCCGTACCGGATATTACGGACAATCAGGTAATGGTCATAACCGTTTCCCCTACCCTTGCCGCGCAGGAGGTGGAACAGTTGGTTACCTTTCCGGTAGAACAGACCATGGTAAGCATCCCTGAAATAAAGGATATGCGCTCTTTTTCCCGGTTTGGGCTTTCCATAGTAACCATCGTTTTTGAGGAAGATACCGATCTGTACTGGGCACGCCAGCAGGTGCAGGAGCGCTTAACGTCTGCGGCAGACGAAATCCCCGAAGGGATTGGCAAACCTGAAATGGCCCCGGTCACAACAGGCCTTGGGGAAATATACCAATACACGGTACTTCCCGAAAAAGGTTATGAAGACCAATATGATGTTACCGAACTGCGAACGATACAGGACTGGATCATCAAACGGCAATTGCTGGGGACACCCGGGGTTGCGGAAATAAGCGGCTTCGGTGGTTTGGTAAAGCAATATGAAATTGCCATTGACCCCAATAAGCTTCAAAGCATGGATATAACCATAGGGGAAATTTTTACCGCGCTCGAAAAAAACAACCAGAATACGGGCGGGGCTTACATTGATAAAGGCCCCAATGCATACTTTATTAGAAGTGAAGGCCGGATCAATAATCTAGACGAAATAAATAAGATCGTTGTCAAAGGCAACAATGGGATACCGATATTGATCGGTAATGTGGCCAAAGTGCAATTTGGCCACGGCATCCGTTATGGTGCCGCAACCCGCAACGGCGAAGGCGAAGTGGTTACGGGGATCGTAATGATGCTAAAGGGGGCAAATTCCTCTGCAGTGATTAACAGGGTAAAGGATAAAGTTGAGCAAATTAAGGAAACCCTTCCCGAAGGGGTGACCATTGAGCCTTTTCTGGATCGAAAACATCTCGTGGACCGTGCAATTGGTACTGTGACCACAAACCTTGTAGAAGGTGCATTGATCGTCATTTTTGTCCTGATTCTCTTCTTGGGCAACTTTCGTGGTGGCCTGGTGGTCGCCTCGGTAATACCGCTCTCCATGCTTTTTGCAGTATCGATGATGAACCTTTTTGGGGTTTCCGGAAACCTGATGAGCCTGGGGGCCATTGATTTTGGTCTAATTGTGGACGGTGCCGTCATAATTGTTGAATCTGTAATGTTCGGGATCCATAGCGGTAAAAAGAAATATGCCGGGACTGAAAAATTGTCTTCTGAACAAATGGATATTGAAGTAAAAAGCTCGGCGGGCAAAATGATGAATTCCGCTGCCTTTGGACAGATCATCATATTGATCGTGTACCTGCCCATTTTGGCGTTGAGCGGGGTCGCAGGGAAAATGTTCCACCCAATGGCGCAAACGGTAATGTTTGCCATTCTAGGGGCATTGATTTTATCGCTCACCTATGTCCCGATGATGTCTGCCCTTACATTGGGCCGCAAAACGGAACATAAAAGGAATTTTTCCGATAAAATGATGGATTTCTTTCAGCGTCTTTATAATCCAATTATTGACGCTGCCATCCACGCAAAACTTTTAGTGGTTGGATTGGCAATAGGGTTATTTGTTGTTACACTGATCGTGTTTGCCAATATGGGTGGTGAGTTTATCCCCCAACTCGACGAAGGGGATTTTGCCGTAGAGACCAGGGTACCGGTGGGAAGTTCTGTTCAGCAGTTGATCGATGTTTCTCAAAAAGCGCAGACCATTCTATTGAAGGAGTACCCGGACGAGGTAACACAAGTGGTCAATAAAATTGGCTCAGGGGAGATACCCACCGATCCTATGCCCATCGAGGCCGGCGATATGATGGTGATCCTGAGCCCCAAGGACGACTGGACAAGTGCCGATGGCCGGGAAGGATTGATATCCAAAATGCAGGAATCCCTATCCGTGATCCCCAACGCTACTTTTAGTTTCCAGCAGCCCATACAGATGCGTTTTAATGAACTATTGACAGGGGCGAAACAAGATGTGGTACTGAAGATTTATGGGGAAGACCTGACCACCCTTTCGGATCTGGCCACGGAAGTAGGCCAGAAAATAAGACCGGTTGCAGGTGTTGAGGATTTATATGTGGAAGAGATTACAGGTTTACCTCAGATCAAGATCAAACTAAACCGTGATAAAATCGCACAATATGGGCTAAACGTCCAAGATATAAATACCGCAATAGAAACCGGTTTTGCGGGAAAAACGGCGGGAATGGTGTTCGAAGGGGAAAAGCGCTTCGATCTCGTGGTACGCTTACAAGAAGAAAGCCGTGGCGATATAACCGATGTTGAAAACTTATACATAGGTACTCCCGAAGGTCAACAGATCCCGCTTAGTGAATTAGCCAATATTTCCTTTGAACCCGGGCCTGTACAGATTCAGCGTGATAATGCAAAACGCCGAATTATGGTCGGTTTCAATGTACGTGAAAGGGACGTTCAAAGTATCATTGAGGATATCAAGCAAATTATGGCTACAAATGTGGATATGCCGGCAGGGTATTATATAACATACGGCGGACAATTTCAGAACCTGAAAGAGGCCAATCAACGATTGATGATCGCACTACCTGTGGCTTTATTGTTAATTTTAATCCTGTTGTATTTTGCCTTTGGCTCGGTAAAACAAAGCTTGCTCATTTTTACGGCCATACCATTATCGGCTATTGGGGGAGTTTTTGCTTTGCTTCTCAGGGGATTGCCCTTCAGTATTTCTGCAGGGGTTGGCTTCATTGCGCTGTTTGGGGTCGCCGTTTTAAACGGAATAGTACTTATCGCAGAATTCAACAGGCTGGATAAAGAAGGGGTTACTGACATATACGAGCGGGTGCTAATGGGGACCCGGGTCCGTTTGAGACCGGTATTAATGACCGCTACCGTAGCTGCCCTGGGTTTCTTGCCCATGGCATTGTCAAATTCATCGGGTGCAGAGGTACAGCGGCCATTGGCCACAGTGGTCATAGGTGGTTTGATTACGGCGACGGCATTGACCCTTATTGTCCTACCGGTCCTGTACATCTATTTTACGGAAGGGAAGGTCAAATTCAATTTCAGAAGAAAGAAAATCGCCACCACGTTAATCGTAATTGGCGGACTGTTTTTTCCGGCGACGCAGCTGCAAGCACAAGAAATGGATCAAGTGCAGGAGCGGGAACTCACTTTAGAGCGGGCCATTGAAATTGCGCTTCAGAACAATAAACGCATTAAGATCGCACAATATGACATAGATGTTGAAAAAACGGGAAGGTTCGGTGCGATAACCATTCCCAAAACAGAATTTTCCTATTCAAGTGGCGAATTCAATACGCCCACAATAAAGGATAATTCATATGGGATTACGCAGCGAATCAATTTCCCCACGGTTTACACCAGTCAGTTCAAGCTTGCAAAAGCTAGGGTCAATAGCAGCGAGCAACGTAAGGCCATAGCCGAAAATGAGCTGGTTGCAGACGTAAAATCCGCCTACTTGAGGTATATGTTCTTAAAGGAGAACAAACGCTTGTTGCAGCGCCAAGATAGCCTGTACAGCAATTTGGACAGATCAAGCTCGATGCGCTATAAAACCGGCGAATCCACAAAACTGGAAAGTGTGACCTCGGCAACACAATCGATGCAGATAAAAAACAAGCTTCAACAGAACGGAGCCGATATGAGAATCGCCAAAAAACGCTTACAGGTAGTTTTGAACACCAAAGATGATATAAGTGTTACAACTATTGAACTTGTTCCCAGCGAATTAGATTTGGATATTGAAAGTCAATCCGTGGAACAGAGTCCGTTGTTCGTTTATTTAAAACAGCAATTGGAGGTAAGGAAACGGGAGACCAATGTGGAGAGGAACAAAGTCTTACCGGACATTATGTTCGGTTACAACAATCAATCCTTTGTAGGAGATCAATTTGTAAATGGGCAGGACATTCAATATGATCGTGGTGACCGGTTTTCATACGTTCAGGTAGGTGTCGCTATCCCCATTTTTCCCGGGGGGCACCGTTCCAGGATCAAGGCGGCAAAAATTGAAGAGGATATCGCCCAATCTCAAATGGAGCTGAACCAGACCCAATTAGAAGGAGAATTACAAAATTTGTTGCAGGAATATTACAAACTTCAGGGTACTTTAAATTACTATCAGAATGAAGCCCTGCCACAAGCGGAACTCATTATTGATAATTCTGAAAAGAGCTTTAAAAGCGGTAATGTTTCCTATACGCAATATTTGCAAAACCTCACTTTGGCAAATAATATTCAGACAGAATATTTAAATACACTTTATCAATATAACCAGTCCATCATAGTAATCGAGGCCTTATTGGGCTTGTAAAAATCAAGTGCTATCACTTTAAAATATAAAAAGATGAAAATTCAATTCAATACAAAAATTTCGCTGCTCATTTTATCCACTTTATTTATAGTGGCCTGTGGCAATAAGGATTCTGAGAAAACGGAATCATCCAAAGAATCTTCAATGAAAGAAGAACGACCTGCTGCAAACGGATCCAAACAAATCACTTTTACCAAAGACCAATACAATCTCGCCGATATTGAAACCGGGGAGATTGAAATGAGAAATCTTAGCAACATCATCAAACTAAATGGGGTCGTTGATGTAGAGCCAAAAAGCATGGCCTCTGTATCTGCACCTTTAGGGGGGTATTTAAAAACTGCAGGCAGGCTGCCTGGAGAAGAGATTAAAAAAGGACAGGTCCTGGCTACGATTGAAAATCCTGAATTTATCCAAATCCAACAGGATTATTTGGAAAGTCTGGGCAAACTCCAATTTCTTGAAGAAGAATATGACCGGCAAAAACAATTGAGGGAAGAGGACATCAATTCGGCAAAAACCTTTCAGCAGGTTTCTTCAGATTATAAAATAACACAAGGCCGGGTCAGGGCTTATGAACAACAACTTGCACTTGCCGGAATTCGTAGAAATTCCGTTCAAAAAGGGAACATTTCCCGTACGGCAAACCTTTATTCCCCTATTACAGGTTTTGTGAAAACGAGCAATGTGAATATTGGCGATTATGTGTCCCCACAGGATGTGCTCTTTGAACTGGTCAATCTGGACGATATTCATTTGGCATTGAATGCCTTTGAAAAAGACCTGGGAAAAATAGAAGTAGGCCAAACCGTAAAATTTTCCCTTGCAGATGATAATAAATTCAACCGTACCGCAGAGGTTTCCTTAATGGGAAAAGCCACCGGAAACGATCATATCGTCCCCGTGCATTGCCATATCAAAAAAGAAGATGAAAAAGGCCTATTACCGGGAATGTACATCAAGGCCTGGGTGGAATCGGGAACCAATACCCAAAATGCGATCCCATCAGAAGCCATTGTCCAATATGAAGGAAAGGATTTTTTGATACTTCAGACCAGTGAATCGGAAAAGGGATATCAATTTCAACTGCAACAAGTCCGAAAGGGAATTGAGCAAGAAGGCTATACAGCTATTAGTTTTGCTAAAGATGCCGATATGTCCAATAAAAAAATAGTGGTCAAGAACGCCTATTCCATCCTGTCCGCTCTGAGAAATTCTGAAGAAGAATAGTTCTAATTTGAAAACTAATTTTAAGAGATCAGGATGAAAATCGGCAAGGCCATATCCAAATTGACAGAACCCTTTCAGGCCCTGCAAAACAGGTTGTTTGCGAAGGTATATCTGGCGCAGACCATAAGTTTACTGGGTGATGCCTTTACCTGGGTCGGTCTGGCATTGCTTGCCTATCAGTTTGGGGAAGGCAGGGCCGCGATAATTTTGGCCACAGCCCTCACATTGCGGGTAACCGCCTTTATCATCTTTTCGCCATTTGCAGGGGTGCTCGCAGACCGGATAGACCGAAAAAAGATTCTGTACACGACCCATTTTATCAGAATGGGCCTTGTTGCACTGCTGCCGTTCATTACCTCCGAATGGCAGATTTATGTGCTGGTGTTTCTTATGAATGTTTTCAATGCCTTTTTCAGCCCTACTTACAGGTCTGTTATTCCCCAAATTGTAGATAAAAAATTATACCGGCAAGCTATTGGCCTATCGGCTGCCACGTACCAGTTATTGGGGGTTTTGGGGCCGGGATTGGCAGGGATACTGGCCGTCTGGTTGGGTGCCAAGGAAATATTCCTGGTTGATGCGGCTACCTTTATTATAGCGGGGATTTTGCTCCTGACCCTTCCAAAAAGTTTTTTGAATGTACCCAGGGAAGATGTCCCGAAGGAACGCCCCACCACTTGGCAGGATGTTACCAAAGGGGCCAGGCTCTTGTTTCAGGACAAATACATACGTTTTGCCCTTTTCATAGAACTGGTATCGGCGATGGCCGGAGCTTTCATATTGGTAAATACCATTGTTCTTGTAAAGGGCGTCTTGAGCCTTACCGATAGGGAATATGGTTTGATTATGGCGGCCTTCGGTATTGGAGCAACGGTGGCCGCCTTCGTTTCCGGGGCTATTGATAAATCCAAATCAAGGCAGGTTTCCTTGATTCTAGGGGCATTAACACTAGGTCTCGCAATAAGCGCTGCAAATTACCTGAATTTTTCCCTGCTATTTGTCTTTTGGATTATGGCTGGCTTGGGACAGAGTTTGGCAGAGATACCTTCGGAAACGCTTATCGGGGAAAATATATCCGATAGCGAACAGGGAAAAGTATATGGATCCCATTTTGCATTTTCACATCTGTGGTGGGCATTCGCTTACCCGATAGCCGGATTTTTGGGGACTAATTTCCCGGAGAAGGAATTTCTCTACGGTGGCATCCTTACACTATCGTTGTTACTGATCGTGTTTCTGTTTCTAAGACCTAAAGAGGGACCTAAAATTCAAATCAGTTGAAGTTAAAGAACATGGATCAATAAACATTAAACACTAATATCAAAATCAATAAATCATGAAAAAAGTATTCTTTATCACAACAATCGCACTGGCCCTATTGGCATCTTGCAAGGAAACAAAAAAGGAGGAAGCTGCTCCGAATTTGAATAGGGACAACAATGCAGAAATGGTCAAGACGCAGGATAGCATTCAAATGGCTCGTAAAAAAACAATGGATAGTTTAGAGCAGGTTAAATCTCACGGGCACGCCCATTAATAACTATAATCCCATTGTAGCGTTATGTACGATGGGATTCAATCAAGTTTACCATGAAAACAAAAAAGATAATATCCTTATTGGTTCTGACCGTGATTTGTGCTCTTTGTACCACAGCATTTGCGCACGGTGTCGATGAAAACACCCAAACCTTTTTATTGGGGAATAACGGTGTTGCCTTTGGACCATTTTTATATATAGGGGCTAAACATATGATCACAGGATACGATCATCTACTATTTTTGGTCGGTGTTATTTTCTTTCTTTATAAACCGAAAGAGGTACTCCTATATGTTAGTTTCTTTACAATTGGCCACAGTACCACCTTGCTCTTAGGTGTTCTTACCAATATCAATATTAATGCCTACTTGATCGATGCGATCATAGCGCTATCTATCGTATATAAAGGATTCGATAATTTAGGCGGATTTAAGCGGTTCTTCGGCAAACAGCCCAATAGTAAGGCAGCAGTTTTGATATTTGGACTGTTCCACGGTTTTGGTCTCGCAAGCAAATTGCAGGAATTCAATTTTGACCGAGAAGGTCTTTTCACTAACCTGATTGGTTTCAATATAGGTGTAGAGATTGGACAATTTATTGCTCTGGCGGTAGTGTTGATCCTTATAACGGTCTGGAGAAGACAGCGCAGTTTTATGAAATTTTCAACGATCATGAACACAGCCCTTATGGCCGCTGGGTTTTTATTGCTCGGTTTTCAATTAACAGGCTACTTTACATCTTAAAAAAATATCTATGTCAGGAATGAATCATCCAGTACTGGAAAAAAGTAAAATCATAAAGGCAACCATCATTGCACTTGTTGTCGGTTCGCTGTTATTGGTTATAGCGGTATTACCGGCAGAATTTGGAATGGACCCCACGGGTGCAGGAAAATTATTGGGATTCAGCAAACTTTACGTCCTCCAAGAAGCAGGGACAACCAATTTGGGAGCTATGGCATCAAATCCTTCAACTCCAATAATCAAACTCGAAAAAGCAGGTTCTGGGCCGGATGTGGAAAGACCTATAGAGGCCGATAATCCTCCTCCGACCACGCAATTAAGTTTACGTGAAGATGAAACCAAAGTGGTTGTTCCAGCAGGAAAAGGAATTGAGTTTAAAATAAATATGCTCAAATATGGAAAAATGAAATACGAATGGACTACCGCTAATGGTGAGGTTCTCTATTTCGATTTTCACGGTGAGGTAAAACAAGAAAAAGAAGTAAAGGAAGTCTACTTTGAAAGTTACACAATTGCCAATTCCAACAATATGGTGGGTACTTTTTTAGCGCCCTATGAAGGAAAACACGGATGGTTTTTTAGAAATACCGGTAATGAGGATGTCACAGTGAATTTAAGGCTGAAAGGTCAGTATGCATTATAATTTTAAGTCCTGCAATGGAAGGTGAATTTCTACGCCCTATTGAAATACCCTTCCATTCTGCAGGCACAAATTATATATTAAAAGATAATTTTAGCTGTGATTTTATAATAAAACAACGGTTGTAAATGTGGCGAAAAAATTATATCCACATATTTCCAAAAAAAAATTGCTATTCCGGCAACTCAAGCATATTTAAATTTTAAAAGTGAACTTATTTTGATATTACTCTATTCAAATAAATATGCAGTCTATATGATTGCCAAGGAAAAGGTTGATTTTCAAGATTGCAATCAGGCACTATCTTTCTTAAAATCAAAAATTGAGGGAGGTTTTGGTATCAGGCTGTATTTGAAATTAAATGAATTGACTTAGGCGCTTAGTAAATAATCTTGTTTTGCAAGATGCAGGATGTGAGTTGGGCTAAAGCCCATATATTACCGTCCTTTCAACCACGGCCTGAAGGCCATGGCAATTGAACGTGATTGGTTTTCTTCAATAGCCCCCGGCTTCAGCCGGGGGTGTCGAGCGAGGGTACACGGGCTTTAGCCCAAACATTCGAATCGAGGAATCCAGTAATAGAAAGGGGTTACAATTATTAGTTATGTGCCTAAGTCAAAAGAATTATTTATGAACCCGGATTAGAGTTTTTGTTAATGTGGGTCTATTTAAATTAACAAATAAACCCAGATCAGATTTGAAAAAACTTTTACTTAAGATAATAGATGACTATAAAAAAGAAATGAAAACTGTAGAAGAATCCAACCTCAATGATTTCAGCATCGTTGAAAAAGGAATCTCGATTTCCAGACATTATCTTCAGAAATTACGAATATGCGTAAGGGAAAATGAGTTCAAAAATCCGCAGGAAGAAATCATATTTTTCAAAAAGCATAAGCCCTATGTTTACAGTCGCTTGAAATATTACGCTAAACTCTACAATTTTCTGATTAACCGGCCTGCCGGAACCAGTAAAAATCACACCTTCTTAGAAGGTGGCTTTGGCTAGCCCCCATAGGGGGCGACAGGGGCCTGTTCTAAAAATCGACCAGATTCAATTATGCAACAAAAAAGCAAATCGAAATCAAGCTGTAAATACAGGCATAGCCATCAGGACATGACCACCTGCAAAGCAGGTGGATTTTTAAGGTGAATTAAATCACAGCAACTTTTCATAGATGATGAGATTAAAAAACTTCAGGAAAGCAATCGCCGCCATTTGGACTTTATAAAGTATTATAGGGAGGGATCTACCATTCTCGATGAGTTCTATTTTTTGCGGGGGAAAGATAAAATCAGTCTGGTTTCAGATACATCTCACTTTTATACCGATGCAGAATTTTCTACAAGCCACGATAACGCGGTTGCTAAAATTATGGCGTATGACCTTTTGGTCGACCACTATATTCAAGAATTGGACGATTTAAGGGATTTATCTTATGGGAAATCAAGGAAATTAAACACCTTGGCCAACGGAGACCGGCTAAGCTGGACTGCTTCAAAAACAGACTTGATCGAATTGATATATGCTCTGCAAGCCTCTGGAGCAATAAAAAGCGGAACGGCCGGAATCAAAGAAATGGCTATGGCTTGCGAAAGCATTTTTGAGCTAAACCTTGGCAACGTGTACAGGACTTTTTTAGAAATCCGCGAACGGAAAATAGACCAGACCAAATTTATTGACAGGTTAAAATCCACACTTTTACAAAGGATGGAAGAAACTGACGGTTAATTTATAGCAACACTGAAAACGTTAAATTTTCTCCCAAGTTGGGTGAGACTTGGGAAAAAATAAGATTAATTTTTTTTAATGGTATTTGGTATTGGCTTTCCAAAGACAAACAATCAAATAAAAATAATTTAACTCATTGAAAATGAGAAAATAAAAACACCCAACTTGGGTGTAACTTGGGAACAAAATCCAATAAACCACCCCAAATTTGTAGAACGAAAGTCAAATCCTGCGAGGGGCTATCAAATTAGTTTAGACTGAGACGATAGCCCTTTTCATTTAAAACCGTTCTATTATGCCAACAAGTATCATTACCACAGACGATCTTCGGGAATTCAAAATGGAATTGCTCGACGACATTAAAAAGCTCCTTTCCCGACAAGCAACCGGTAAACTTAAAAAATACCTGAAATCTTCCGAAGTGATGGAATTGCTTCAGGTCAGTCCGGGAACACTTCAAAATCTTCGCGTCAATGGCACATTGCCCTACACCAAAGTGGGCGGTATTATTTACTACGATACCGAGGAAATCCAGAACGTGATGACCGCAAACCGTGTGCAGCACGGATTAAATTCTTAAGCGATGAATTATATAAAGCTACTCAATGCGGCTTTTGAAAAATTCTTCTTCGATGACCGCTTGAACCCGACCCATATCAGCCTGTATATGGCCTTGTTCCAAGAATGGAACAGCAGCCGGTTTGCCGATGAGTTTTTTGTGAACCGTCGCGAGCTGATGCGTGTGGCTAAAATAGGTTCTAAATCTACCTATCATCGCTGTGTTACCGACCTACACTCTTGGAACTATCTAACCTATTTCCCATCCAACAATCCATATAAAGGAAGTAAGATCAAGATGACCATTATCAAGACAACTGATGATACGGATACGGGACAGTACAGTCCCATATTAGAACAGGTTGCGGAACAGTACCGTCCCAGAAGTGTACCGGTCGTGGGACACAACCATCCCATATCTGGACAAACTGTGGACTTGCACCGTCCCGTGAGTGGACAAGCACTGGTATCTAATATAAACAATCACTACTAACCGACAAAATATTTTCAAGTTAAAGGGCTAATTTTTGAAGTTAGCCCTTTTTTTCATACTTTTTGCGTGTTAAAACCAAAAGTAATGAGTTCCAAAGATATTGAAAAAAAGTTT
>Ga0307486_1001443_pt1 | contig 18301 bp, 18 predicted proteins | sample CBIW02metaG_FD_203663 | JGI IMG/M metagenome (GOLD analysis project Ga0307486, IMG submission 203663) | Sea-ice brine microbial communities from Beaufort Sea near Barrow, Alaska, United States - CBIW 0.2 | ecosystem: Environmental > Aquatic > Marine > Coastal | place: USA: Alaska | collected...
CCCACATCGACGTCCAGATAGTCGGCGGACGTTTGCGCGGGCTGACCGGTGCTGCCGTTGGTGCGACGACGCTCGACCAGTTGGCGGGCATCCGCCCCGATATTTCGTTTCTCGGAGCCAACGGCGTTCATGCTGACTTCGGCTTCAGCACCCCTGACCCCGACGAAGCAGCAGTCAAGAGCGCGCTGACTCGCGGTTCACACCGAGCCATCGCACTTGTCGACCACTCAAAACTCGGCATCGAAACTCTCATGAGTTTCGCCCCACTGTCTGACGTCGACACAGTGATCACCGACCAGGCCCCCGACGCTGAACTCGCCCTCGCTCTCGAGCACGCGGGTGTCGAAACGGTGATCGCATGATCGTCACCGTTACGGCTAACCCGAGCCTCGATCGCACCATCGAGCTCGATGCTCCCCTTGATCGCGGCGAAGTCCAGCGCTCAATCTCTAGTGGCGAACAGCCAGGAGGTAAGGGCGTGAACGTTTCACGAGCGCTGATTGCTTCTGGCCTCGACACGATTGCTGTACTTCCGGGGGATGCCTCTGACCCAATGCTGGTGGCTCTGCGCGCCGAGCACACTCCGACCGCTGGGCTGCCGATCTCGGGGCGCGTGCGGTCGAACGTCACGATCACCGAACCTGATGGCACGACAACCAAGATCAACGAACCGGGCCCTCAGCTCAGCATCGACGACGATGCCGCTCTGATCGCACTCGTGGTGTCGTATGCGCGTCGGGCCGAATGGGTCGTACTCGCCGGCTCCCTCCCTCCCGGATTGAGCGACGACTTCTATGTTCGCGTCGTGCAGGCAATCCGTGCTGCGAGCGAAAGCTCACTCCCCCGCATCGCCGTCGACTCGTCAGGCGCACCGATGCAGGCACTCATCCAATCCGGTGTTGGCATTGACCTCATCAAGCCAAACGCCGAAGAACTCGCCGAACTGACCGGCCTGCCTGACACTTTTGAGGACGACCCGGATGCCGCAGCCGCCGCCGCACTCACCCTCGTGTCCAAGGGATGCCAAACCGTGCTGGCGACCCTCGGATCCCGCGGAGCGCTCCTCGTCACTGCCGAAGAAACGTGGCGCGCCACGATGCCCCCGGTGTCAGCAAAGAGCACCGTCGGCGCAGGAGATGCGTCCCTCGCTGGCTACCTGCTGGCCCACCAACGCGGTGCGGCACCCGAGCGACGCCTCGCGCAGGCCGTCGCCAACGGCGCTGCTGCCGCATCCCTGCCCGGAAGCACCATGCCAACCCCCAACCAGACCCACCCCGACTTTGCTGAGGTGCATTTGCTCGGCCGATCGGGCGACCACTAATCGTCAGCATCACTGCTGCTGAATACAAGGAGAAAGCAATGTCGCAACTCATAACCCCCGACCTCGTGTTGTTGGATGTCGATCTCGGCACCAACCGCGAAGGTGTCATCCGAGCCCTCACGAACCTTGTTGCAGCGCAGGGCCGCGCTAGCGACGCGGAAGCGCTATTCGACGATGCCTGGGCCCGTGAACAGAAGACCGATACCGGCGTTCCCGGCGGGATCGCGATCCCTCACTGCCGTTCAGAATCCGTAACCGAGCCAACGCTTGTGATGGCGCGTCTTGCGCCCGCCGTCGACTTCGGTGCCTCGGATGCTCCGGCCGACCTCGTCTTCTTGATCGCTGCACCAGCCGGCGCCAACCAGGAACACCTCGCGCTCCTTTCCGCACTGGCCCGCTCGCTCGTGCGACCAGAGTTTGTCGCCGACCTTCGCGCCGCCGGTAGCAGGGAAAAGATCGTCGCGCTCGTTGAGCAGGCAATCGCTCCAGAAGACGAAGCCACTCCCGCCGCTGCTGCCGCAACCGCTGGTGCCAAGCACACCGGCGGTGCTCCCCGACCGAGCATCGTTGCCGTTACCGCCTGCCCCACCGGAATCGCCCACACCTACATGGCGGCCGATTCACTCGTCGCTGCTGGTGAACGTGCTGGCGTCGACATCCACGTTGAGACCCAGGGTTCCTCCGGCGCAAAGCCGCTCGATCCCGCCGTCATCGCTGCGGCATCCGCGGTAATCTTTGCCGTCGATGTGGATGTTCGCGACAAGGGCCGCTTCGCAGGAAAGCCGCTCGTGCAGTCGCCGGTGAAGCGCGGCATCGATGCTCCAGACGAGATGATCGCCGAAGCCCTCGCCGCCGCAAAAAATCCAAACGCACCACGCGTACCGGCCGGAACCAGCGGCGAAAGCACCAACACGTTGGACGAGCACTTCGGCCAGACCGTGAAGCGGGCGCTGCTCACCGGTGTCAGCTACATGATTCCGTTCGTCGCCGGTGGCGGTCTGCTGATCGCGCTCGGCTTCTTGCTCGGTGGATACCTCATCACCGACACCGCGAGCGACATCATCGTGCAGAACAGCCTCTGGAACCTGCCAGAAGGCGGACTCGCTGCCTACCTCGGTGCTGCTGCGTTCAAGATCGGTGCAGCCTCAATGGGCTTCCTCGTTCCCGCGCTTTCCGGTTACATCGCCTACGCAATTGCTGACCGACCAGGCATCGCCCCCGGCTTCACTGCTGGTGCCGTTGCCGGCCTCATGGGCGCAGGATTCCTCGGCGGTATCGCCGGCGGACTGCTCGCCGGTGTCGCAGCACACTGGTTGGGTTCGCTGAGCACACCAAGCTGGTTCCGTGGTCTCATGCCTGTTGTGGTTATTCCGCTGCTGGCGTCGATCTTCGCTTCCGGCCTGATGGTGCTCATCCTCGGCGGACCGATTGCGTCGCTGACTGTTGCACTGAACGACTTCCTCAACGGACTCAACGGAGCATCCGCCGTCGTTCTCGGTCTCATCCTCGGAGCCATGATGGGCTTCGACCTCGGTGGCCCCGTCAACAAGGTTGCCTACTCGTTCGCCGTTGCCGGCCTCGGTGCCGGCGCGATCGACAATCAGGGGCCGTGGATGATCATGGCCGCCGTTATGGCATCAGGAATGGTTGCACCGCTCGCGATGGCTTTGGCATCAACCGTTTTGGCTCGTCGTCTCTTCTCGCCCGTAGAGAAGGAGAACGGCAAGGCTGCTTGGCTGCTTGGCGCATCGTTCATCTCCGAGGGTGCCATTCCGTTCGCTGCCGCTGACCCGCTGCGTGTGATCCCGGCCAGCGCAATCGGTAGCGCGGTTACCGGCGGAATCATCATGGCCGCTGGCGTCACCTCGCAGGCACCTCACGGCGGAATCTTCGTGTTCTTTGCGATCAACCCGTTCCTGATGTTCCTGCTGGCAATTCTTGCGGGAACCGTCGTTACCGCTCTGATCGTCGTCGGCCTCAAGCGCTTCACCGTTCGCAGCAATGGCGCAGCTGTTCCGGAAGCCGCAAAGGTGCCGGTCGCTGCATAAGGATTGAGCGTCGCGTAAGCCTCCACCACTGGTAGGCGCCATCGCCCGAGTCGCCCCCTCCCGCAGCTTAGTTGCGGGAGAACGGGTTGCGGCTCGGGCGATCGTCGTTTGCGGCCTATTTTTTGGAGCGCAGGGCTGCTTCGTAAAGTTCGCGCTTGCTCAGCCCAGTCTGCTCGGCAACCTCGGTTGATGCTTCTTTGAGTCTGGCGCCATCAGCAACAAGCGCAAGCACATAGGTAACGGCTGTCGGAAGGTCGGATGTAGCGGGCGGAGCGCCCTCAACGACGAGGCAAATTTCGCCTCGAGCGCCATCTTTGAACTTGGCAGCGAGCTCGGCTGCCGTGCCACGCGCAACTTCTTCGTACATTTTGGTGAGCTCACGGCAGACAACAGCGCGGCGGTCGTCGCCGAGCGCGGTGGCCAAGTCAGCGAGTGCCGCGGGCAAGCGATTGGGGCTTTCAAAGAACACCATCGTGCGCTCTTCGCGAGCGAGGCCACGGAAGTAGGCAACACGGCCCTTGCGCGGCAAGAAGCCTTCGAAACTGAAGCGGTCGGTGGGGAGCCCCGAGACGGCGAGCGCGGTGAGAACCGCACTCGGTCCTGGCAGAGCAGTGACGGTGACTCCGGCGGCGGCGGCCGCCGAAACGAGAGGGAATCCGGGGTCGCTGATGGCGGGCATCCCGGCATCGCTGAGCACGAGAACGTCAGCATCGCGGGCCAGCTCGACAATCTCGGCGGCCTTTTCTGACTCATTGTGTTCGTGTAGCGGGATCAGTCGTGGCCGATTGTCGATGCCGAGCGCGCGCATGAGATGGATGGTTGTTCTGGTGTCTTCGCTGGCGATCACCTCAGCGTTTGTCAGAGCCGCGATGAGGCGCCGAGACGCGTCGCCAAGGTTGCCGATAGGGGTCGCCGCAAGGATGATCACTCGCCCATTCTCCCACCCGTGCCCTGCATGTGCTGTGCGCGTGCCCCTCGCGCGCTAGGCACCCCCGTTGAGGTCGTAGTGTTGCACTATGTCGACTCCGCCACCCTTGAGAGGCACACCCTTGGGCGCGGTCATGCTCGTGGTGTTGGGGCTCATATTCCAAGACGTTGGAGCCTCAGTAGCAGTCCTACTCTTTCCCGAGGTTGGCCCAGGCGGAATGGTGTCACTGCGGCTCGTTTTCTCGGCCGCAATTTTGCTGGCCATCGCCCGACCCAACCTGCGCGCCATCTCGCTGCGCGCCTGGGCAATGGCTGTCACCTTTGGCGTCTCGCTCGGCGGCATGAACCTCCTGTTTTACGAAGCCCTCTCGCGCGTTGACCTCGGGGCAACCGTGACGATTGAAGTGCTCGGCCCCCTCGTGCTTTCCGTCATCGTCGCCCGGCGTGCCAGCGCCTGGCTGTGGGCACTACTCGCTTTCGCCGGCGTCGCCCTCCTCAGCCTCGGCAGCATCGGCGCCCTCGATCCTGTCGGAGTCGCTTTCGCACTCGCCGCCGCGGTGTCGTGGGCAGGCTACATTTTGGCCTCCCGCAAAACCGGCCAAGTCTTTGCCGGATTGGATGGCCTCGCCATTGCCATGGCAATCGGAGCGATCATCAGCTTGCCCTTTGGCATCGCGCAAGCCGGCAGCACCCTTCTTGAACCCTCGATTCTTGTGCGCGGCCTCGCCGTCGCGATCTGTTCCTCCGCCATCCCCTACGCTCTCGAGCTGATCGCACTGCGTCGCATCTCCGCCGCCGCATTTTCCGTGTTGATGGCACTCGCCCCCGCAATTGCAACCGGGGCCGGATTCTTCGTGCTCGGGCAGAGCATCACCCTCGTGCAAGGCGTCGGAATCGCACTCGTGATCGCGGCATCCATCGGGGCAGTGCGTGCGGCATCCCGAATACCGGGCGAACCCGGCGCAGGGCCGAACGCGTTGCTACCGGAAGAGACCCCGCTGTAGCAACCCGCGCCGAGAGTCGAGGTGCGAAAGTTGCCCTCTGTCAGTGTGTTTGCGCGCGGTAGTCTGAGCCTGTGAATGCGAGTCTCGCCACTGACCTAGGTCTCTATGAGGCATGGTCCTTGGGCGCGCAATGGGCTAGTGCCGCAGCCGCCGTTCTGGCCGTGTTTGTTGCCGCAGTCTTCGGCTGGCTGACCCTCGCAAACAACCGGCGCTCGAGAGACAACCAAGAGCGAGCGACCCTCACCGCCGTGACAGATCACCCGAATGAACCACGAACGCTCTCCGCTAGGCGCGAGAATCCGAACGGGGCGAATCTCACCATCCGCCACAAGTCGGGCGAACACTGGTTACTGGTCAACGACGGACCCGATGTTGCCCTCACAGTCGAAATTGATGGCCTCACCGCTCTCGATAAGAAACGACTCACGACAGTAGCCGCCGAGCCAGACACCCTCAGTCCCGGCGAAGCAAAAGAGTTCATTTTGGTGTCGCGGTTAACCCTCACTGGCCCGGCAAACGTCGTGGTGTCATTCAGAGTCGAGCCCGGCGGATCGCTGCTTCGCCGAGTCCTGCTCGTGCCAGCGCCCTAACTCCACCCGAACACCATGTGATCTCCGGCCCCGCTGCCTCACAGACCAGTGGGAATTACCCTGCCTCCGCTTTCGACGAGAAGCGCCAGCGCTGAGTAGCATTGCGGGGTGAGCAAGACGACCCCACGCGAGTTCGACGCCCTACTGTCGAGCGATCCGGACAACGCGAACGGCGTCACCACCTCGTCCTCCGCCCACACTGTCGGCGCACGCGCTGGCGCTGAGGGTTCGCGTCTCGACCGGTGGTGGGCGACGCGCAGTCCGCTCACTCAGCGACTACTCGGATGGGCTGGGCCGGCGATTGTGGTGTTTGTCGCGGCATTCACGCGACTGGTGGGGCTCGGGCATCCAGCGTCACTCGTCTTTGATGAGACCTTCTATGTGAAGGACTCGTGGACCCTGGTGAACCTTGGTTATGAGGCTCAGTGGCCCGCCGAAGCGGATGCGCTGTTCAACGGTGGCCACGCCAACATCTTCTTGACCGATGCCGCATTTGCTGTGCATCCTCCGCTCGGCAAGTGGCTGATCGGTCTTGGCATGCTCCCCTCTGGCGGCGAGGACCCATTCGGTTGGCGAATCGCAACAGCCCTCGTGGGCGTTCTTGCGGTCGTCGTGCTGATGCTGATTGCCAAGAAACTGTTTGGTTCCACGCTGCTGGCCACCCTTGCCGGTCTGCTGATGGCGATCGAAGGCAATGCGATCGTGATGAGTCGGGTGGCGTTGCTCGACAACTTTGTGATGATCTTTGCGCTGCTCGGCGTTGGGGCAATGCTGCTCGATCGCGAACACTCTGCCACGCGGCTTGCGCTGTGGATCAGCAGACGTGGAACGCGTGGTGCAGCCACCGAATGGGGCCCTGCCCTGTGGTGGCGACCGTGGCTCATGCTGGCCGCCGTCGCGTTCGGTGCCGCCGCCGCCGTCAAGTGGAACGGCCTCTACTTTTTGGCCGCCTTCGCCATCTACAGCCTTGTTGTGGATGCACTCGCTCGCCGTCGCGCAGGCATCACGTTCTGGGGCTCCGGCACCCTGTTTAGGCAAGCCCCCGCCAGCTTTCTGCTCACCGTGCCGATCGCGCTGCTCGTGTATTTCAGCACGTGGGCAGGCTGGTTCCTCGGCGACAACGGCTACGACAGGCATTGGGCTGAGGACGCCGGCAATGCGTCCACGGGTGTGCTTAGTTGGATTCCGCTCGACATCCAGAGCCTGTGGCACTTTCAGTCAAGCGTCTACAGCTACCACGTTGGGGAAAGCCGTCCCCATCCGTATCAGGCGAACCCGCTGACCTGGTTGCTGCTCATTCGCCCCACAAGCATGTTCTACGAAAGCTTCGCACGCGGCGAAAGCGGATGCCTGGCGGATGCCTGCGGCGCCTCGATTTCTGGAGTCGCCAACCCCATCATTTGGTGGGCGGCAACCGCCGCCGTTCTGTACCTCCTGTATCGTCTGGTGCGCTATCGCCAGTGGCAGACCGGGTTCATCCTGATGGGCGTCGCCGCCGGCTATCTGCCGTGGGTGCTCTACCTGAACCGCACCGTCTTTCAGTTCTACACAATCGTGTTTGAGCCGTACCTGATATTGGCGCTCGTGGCCGCGCTCGGGGTGATCCTTGGCAGAGCGGATGACGACCGGTATCGACGCACGAGTGGCCTCGGGGTTGTGGCTGTATTTGTCGTCGTCGCCATCGCGGTCAGTGTGTTCTTCTGGCCGCTCTGGACCGGCCAAACCATCGACTACGACCTGCTGCGACTGCGCTGGTGGTTGCCGACCTGGGTCTAGGCCAGCCCTTTCGTGGCGTTCTGTTACGCCGAAAGACCGCCGTCGGCATCCGCTTCTGTAGCCTGAGGTTATGGCTGATCGAGACAGTACGGATAGACACTTTGGTTTTCGCACGCGCGCGATTCACGCGGGCAACATCCCCGATGCGGCTACGGGCTCGCGAGCCCTGCCGATCTACCAGACGAGTGCGTACGTTTTTGATGACACCGCGGATGCCGCTGCCCGCTTCGCTTTGCAGAAGTACGGCAACATCTACTCCCGGCTTGCCAACCCGACGGTCGCGAGCTTTGAGGAACGCGTCGCGTCGCTCGAGGGTGGTCTTGGTGCGGTCGCTACCGGCAGCGGGCTGAGCGCGCAATTCATCACCTTCGCTTCCCTCGCGGGTGCTGGCGATCACATTGTGTCGAGCGCGAACCTTTATGGCGGCTCCATTACCCAGTTGGATGTCACGCTGCGCCGTTTCGGTGTCGACACCACGTTTGTGCGCTCTTCCGATCCCGCCGACTATGCGGCGGCGATCACGGACAAGACGAAGCTGATCTTTGCGGAGACTATCGCGAACCCCTCCGGCGAGATTGCCGACATCGAGGGTTTGGCTGAGGTTGCTCACGCCCACAACCTGCCGCTCATCATTGACTCGACGGTTGCGACCCCGTACCTGAATCGGCCCATCGAGTGGGGCGCGGATATCGTCACTCATTCGGCGACGAAATTCCTCGGCGGCGCTGGCACAACCCTCGGTGGCGTTGTCGTTGAGAGTGGTCGTTTCGACTGGGCTACTGACCGCTTCCCCCTCTTTGATGAGTCGGTGCCGAGTTATGGCGGCCTCAACTGGAGCGGCAACTTTGGGGAGTACGCCTTCCTTACGCGACTGCGGGCTGAGCAGCTTCGCGACATCGGGCCAGCACTCTCCCCGCACTCGGCGTGGTTGCTCGCGACGGGCGTCGAGACTCTTCCCTTCCGGATGCAAGCCCACGTCGAAAACGCTCGCATCGTTGCGGAGTGGCTTGAGGCCGACCCGCGCATCGAGACCGTGTACTGGGCTGGGCTTCCGGGCCACCCGCACTTCGACCGTGCCCAGAAATACCTGCCCAAGGGTGCCGGTTCGGTGTTCTCGTTCGAGGTCCGCGCTACTAAAACGCAGAGCGGCCGTGCTGTCGGCCAGAAGTTCATCGAGAGCGTCGAGCTGGCCAGCCATCTTGCCAACATTGGTGACGCGAAAACGCTGGTGATTCATCCGGCCTCAACAACGCACGCACAGCTCTCCGAGCAGCAGTTGATTGACGCGGGCGTGCTGCCGGGTGTCGTACGTATCAGTGTCGGAATCGAAGACCCCGAAGACATTATCGATGACCTCGATCAGGCTCTGACCGAAGCGACGAAAGGCTAAGGATGTCGACAGAAGAAGTGCAGACCACTCAGCTCAGCAACGGGCTCACGTGTGATCTGCCAGCCAGCTCACCCCTCGCCAAGCTGCTGAAGTCGCAACGCACCTGGGTCGGGCCCGACGCAAAGCAGCGTCTCGCGATCTTGCGCAAAGCGAAGTCGATTGCGATTGTCGGGGCCTCGCCGAACCCCGCGCGCTCGAGCTACTTTGTGGGCACCTATCTGCTGCAGTCGAGCGACTACCGCGTGTACTTCGTGAATCCGAATGCAGACACGATTTTGGGTCAGAAGGTCTACCCGGATCTCGCTTCACTGCCCGAAGTGCCAGACATCGTCGATGTGTTTCGCAAAGCCAGCGACATCCCCGCTGTCATCGACGACGTGCTCGCGATCGGCGCACTGCATGGTCAATATCCGGCCGTGTGGGTGCAGCTCGGAATCTGGAACCAGGATGCCGCCATCTACGGCGAATCGCAGGGGCTCACCGTCGTCATGGATCGCTGCCTCAAGGTGGAGCACGCTCGCTTCCACGGCGGGCTGCACCTGCTCGGATTCGACACGGGCGTGATTTCGTCGCGTCGGGCTGGTCGTTAGCCAGCGGTACTCGCCCGGCCCGTGCCAGTCGCCGCTGCCGGGCGCTGACCGTGCGCTAACTTAGCGTCATGGCTGCGGTTCAGACTCGACGCGCTCGGGCTGCCCGACGTCGCAAACGCCGCGTCGATGCTGCTGACAACAACCTCACCGACGAACAGTGGGAGTCACTGAAGCGCGAGTGGGGTGGCTGCGCGTATTGCACCGCCACTGATTCCCCGCTGCAGAAGGATTGCGTGCAGCCGATCTCCCGCGGCGGCAGCTACACCGTCGGCAATGTCGTGCCAGCGTGTGGCTCGTGCAACGCCAGCAAAAGCAACTGCGAAGTCACCTCCTGGATGCGTCGCAAACGCCTCGACGAGCGCGCGTTTCTCACCCAATACGTGCACGTTCGAGACGCACTAGGTCTGGTTTAGCGTCTCGAACTGCGCCCGAACTAATTGCTCGCGGCACGATTCGGCTTAGGCGGACGGGCGGGAATCTCCAGCAGAGCGCTGAGCGCCGCAGAATCGGACAGCCCCGAGGAATTACCGACTCCACACGGTAAAGTTAAGAGGTCATATTAACTGTGTGAATCATCCTGAGGGCGACGGGAGAGGGCCGTGGTGTCGAAATCATCAAGCGCCCCACCCTCCGCTCGTACCGTGGTGTTCTCGCAAATTTCAGCCAGCGGCCGAGTCGAACAGGTTGTGCAGCGGCTGACAGACGCCATCGTGCTCGGGGTGCTCGTGCCGGGCGAGCGCCTTCCGAGCGAATCCCAGCTCGCCAAACGATTCGGGGTCGCGCTTGTGACCGCCCGCGAAGGGCTCAGCATCCTGCGCGAGAACGGTCTCATTGAGACCCGTAGAGGCCGCGAAGGCGGCAGCTTCGTCACGCCACCGCATGCCCGGCACGGTGCAGTCCTGCGTGCCCGTCTCGCCGGACTCTCCCGCGTCGATCTTCAAGACATGGGTCTGTACCTGTCGGTGATCACCGCTGCTGCCGCGGCGCACGCCGCGGACAGAGTCTTGGATTCGGACATCGACAACCTTCGCGGATTGGTCGACCCGGAACTTCCGGAATCGGATCAGGCATCGGGGCGAGCAGAGGGCGCGTTTCACATTCAACTGGCGGTGCTCAGCGAATCCGCGCGGTTAGCGCGAGATCAAATTCGGCTCCAGGCGGAATTCGGGCCGTTGCTCTGGTACGCCTCAGATATCACGATTGCAGCAGGGCCGCGAGGCGGTGCTTCAGCTCACAGTGCCGAACCGAACACAGCCTCCGCGACCTGCTTGAGCTATCAGTTGAGCGTGGTCGATGCGCTCACGGCACGAGACCCACGCGGGTCTAGGGCTGCAGTTGAATACCACTTCTCTGACCACCTCGCCCAGCTTCTTGAGGCGAAGGCTGCAGTCGATCGAGGTGATTCGCTTGAGAACTGAGACAACCGCATCCGCGCAGCTAACCGCGTGCGCGAGGGTCGTTTCTGAGTTCTTCGCAGACGTTTTCACTCAATTGGACCAATGGCAGGCGCGTGTCCAGTCTGTTGATGGACGACTCCACGGCGCCGAACTGAATGAGGCGGTCGCTGCGTTCGCCATCCCCGCACTCGAGCGGCCCGATTCCGCCCTGATAGGCGCCGGGTTCATCGGCGATGCTAGCGATAATTCTGGCCTGAGCCTCCACTTCGCGTGGTGGATTGGTCCAATCGATGCCAACCCGTTGCTGGCAGAAACGACAAAATCCACGAGACTGGACATCACGGAGCGAAGGTACGCCGACTATGTCAGCGACTTCTCCGCTCTTGAGTGGTACCGGATGCCACAAGCAATAAGGCAGACGCACGTGACAGGGCCGTACGTCGACTACCTCTGCACCTGCGATTACATCCTGACGATCACCGCGCCTGTATTCGTCGACGCGGACATGGCCGGGTTCCACGAAATGTTCGGGGTGGTGGGAGCTGACGTGTTCGTTCGCAGTTTCGAGCGAGCCGTCATGCCTTCCCTGCTGGCCATCCCCGGGGATGCCGCAGTGCTGAACGAGTCTGGTCGCGTCGTGGTCTCTACAGACCCAAGCCTTCCGGTGGGCGCGGTCCTGAGCGAAACGGCCAAGGAACGCGAGTGGCACACCGTCGCGTGCGCAGAGGGGCCGTTCAGTGTTGCCATGCGTAACAACGACACGCCTCGATAAGTTTTTGAGAAACGCGTGACACGGATACATCTGACTCCATAAGATTGACCTATCGCGCCCCAACGGAGAGGCATGCAGCCTAATTAGGATGCTCAGGGCCTCCCGACGGCACGGAAAATCCACCTTGAAAGGTTGCCTCATGACTACAGATTCCGCTCCGCGCAACACCTCATCCGAAGACGATGCTCATCTGAAAAAGCTAGGCTACGACGGAAACTTCAACCGGTCCCTGTCTCTTTGGGGCACCTTCGCTCTCGGTTTTACCTACCTGTCACCCCTCGTTGGCGTTTACTCTCTATTCGCCTACGGGATTTCGCTTGGCGGACCGCCTTCGATCTTCTGGCTCGTGATCGTCGGCACCGGCCAGCTCCTAGTGGCGCTGGTCTTTGGCGAGGTGGTGTCACAGTATCCAATCTCTGGCGGCATTTATCCGTGGGTGCGGCGCCTGTCAAGCGCACGCTTTGCTTGGATGGCCGCATGGGTGTACATCTGGGCCGTCATTGTTACGGTGACTGCGGTTGCCGAGTACGGCACTAGCTTCCTTGCAAGTCTGCTCGGTCTCCAGCCCACGAAGGAGCTCACACTTTTTCTCGCGATCGCGTTCCTCGTCGTCGCGCTCATTGTCAACCTGAGCGGTACGAAAGCTCTAGCTAGGGTTGCCAAGATCGGTCTCGCTGCCGAGCTCATCGGTGTTATCGGGGTAGGGCTCTTCCTGATCCTGTTTGAGCGCAAGAACGACTTCTCGGTGTTGTTCGACACGTTCGGAACCCAGGGCGACGGCAGCTACCTTCCGGTCTTCGTCGGCGCCGCACTGACCGGGCTATTTCTCTTTTACGGCTTTGAATCCTGTGGCGAGGTAGCAGAAGAGGTGTCCAACCCGGCCAAAGCTATCCCCCGCGCGATGATCATGACGATCCTCGTCGGTGGCCTTTCGGGTCTGATTGCGTTCCTTGGCTACATCCTCGCCGCACCTGATCTGGCGAGCATCGTCAGCGGAGAAGATGCCGACCCGATCGCCGGTATCTTGGAAGCATCCCTCGGCACTGTCGGGGCGAAGATCTTCCTCGTCGTTGCGCTCACGGCGTTCCTCTCCTGTGTGCTCAGCCTTCAGGCGGCCGGCAGTCGCCTGCTGTACTCGTTCGGTCGCGACAAGATGATGCCCGGTCACCAGTGGCTTTCGGAACTATCCACCAAGAAGGTTCCGCGCAACGCGCTTCTGGTTGCCTGCATCGTGCCGATCCTGATCTGCGTGCTGATCTACGTCGGGCAAGATGGGTTGCTGAACCAGATCACGGCGTTCGCGGTTCTTGGCATCTACTTCGCTTTCCAGTCCGTCGTCTTCGCCTCACTGCTAGCGCGTCTCAAAGGTTGGAAGCCTGCAGGCCCGTTCAGCCTTGGCGCCTGGGGAATGCTGGTGAACATTGTGGCACTCGTCTATGGAGTGATCGCGATGGTCCTGCTGGCATGGCCCGGCACGAGCGGCAACTTCCTCGCCGACTGGATTGTGCTAGTCGGACTCGCCCTTGTGCTGGCCACCGGCGGCATCTACATGATGATCGCTCGGCCGGGGCGTAACTCAACAATTCCGGAGGGCGACGCGGTGGAGATCGCCGCACTGCTTCGCGAGGGTTGATTCGCCCCTATTAATTCGTCCATGGGATGATGCGGGCCCGGCTGTTGTTCTCCGACGACAGCCGGGCTCGCCCACTCTCATTCCGTGCTGCTCTCAGATCGCCCCATCACGGCAGAAATGGACGCCGGTCGGGTCAAGCGAGCAAGGATTTCGCTTCCAGTGTTCGTTTTAACGATTTCGCTCACGCGGTTGAGGTTGGATCCCCGCCGAGTTTCTCCCTCACGCCTATCCACGCTGCGCGGTCCTCATCGAGGCGTTTCAGAATTTCGTGCAATTCGGCGATGACGATCGACTGCTGCTGGTTCAGTGCGAATACTTCCTCAATGTCGACTTTCGCTGCCGCATCAACGTCATAGTCATGTTGAGCAAGTGCGGCGGAGATGCTGTCCTGCCGTTTCGCCGCGATGAGCAGAATCGCACCCTGGAGTCCCGCGAGCATGCTCAAGAACAAGTTCAGCAAGATATATGGGTACGGATCCCAGTGCGCCGAGGTGAGCGAGTTGATCCCCGCCCAGATCACCATGAACGCGAGGAAACCAATGACGAAGCGCCAGCTTCGTCATTGAATTGCGCAACCAGTCCGCGGCCCGCTGCCCGGTGGTGAGGGAATCGGTGTGTACCCGGTGCCAATTTCGTGGCGTTTTGCGTGCGCTGGTGATCTTCATGCAGCACAGCATAGATCGCGTTTTCACTCAGCAGCGGTTTCTAGATCAGCAAGTGAGGCGGCAGCACGTTCCTCAGGGGCTAGGGCTCGTTTAGGCAGGCAGCGCGACTCACAATGTACATTTCGATGCTTGAAACGTACAATTTATGCATGTCGACCACCAGCATCGCCGATGCCCGCAAGAACTTTTCCGAGGTCATCGCCACCTCAGAGCGTGAAGCTGTTTTTATCGAGCGTCGCGGACAGCGGGCGGCCGTTGTCGTTAGCCCGGAGCAGTATGAGCGCATGATGGATGCTCTCGAAGATGCTGAAGACGTTGCCGCTTTTGACGAAGCGATGGCCGACGAGGGACCCAGTATTCCCTGGGATCAGGTCAAGGCAGATCTGGGCTGGTAGTGGCCTATCGCATTGAGGTGACGCCCGCCGCGGCGCGCGCCCTCAAACGAGTCGACCATCAGCATCGTGACCGAATCCGCGGTGCGATAGCTCTTCTGAGTCACGACCCGCGGCCCCCGGGCGCGAAAGCACTTCAGGGTCGCCCCGGCTTCCGCGTGCGCATCGGCGACTACCGCATCGTCTACACGATTCAGGACGACGTTCTGTTGGTGGTCGTTGTCACGCTGGGCCACCGACGCGATGTGTACGAGCGCTAGTTCGAAGCCACGAGCGCACCCAACGCCGCCGCATCAGTGAGCGGCAGGCGGCATACGAACTCCTCGCAGAGATAGGCCGTTGGCTTGCCTTCGCTAGCAGTGCGCGCCGCAAACAGTTCGAATCCGGATGCCGCAAAAACTTCAGCCTGAGCCTGCGAGACGACCGCACCAATGCCTCCCACGCGATGCAGCTTTCGGGCCAGACTCGCAAGCTCGCCGCCGGTTGAGGTGCTCGAGTCGGAGGCAGCGCCGCCAGCACCGGCATCCGGCGTCACGACCACGAGCTGGCGCAAGGGTGCGCCGAGCTCCGACATGAGGGTGAGGGCGGTCCCGAACGAGATGGGTTGCTGGGCTGCGAGTTGGCCGACCAGCTTCATGGACGTTTGGGCGGCATCCCGGTATTGGTTCTCGCCGGTGAGGGCGAAGAAGGTGTGCGCTGCGGTGGCCATGGCGCTGAGTCCGCTGGGGTGGGCGCCGTCGCTGATGTCGGCTTCGGTCGAGAGACCTTGCGCGGCGAGTACGGAGTCGCTGCCGCCGGGGAGCCCGAAGGGTGAGCTTCCGGAACCCGCGGCGCCTGCCGCGAGCGCCCCGTCGACGAGATCGCGGGCGGCGAGCGCGTAGCGAACCTCGCCGGTTGCGAGTGAGAGTTCGAGCAGGCCTTGGGCGAGCATCCCGCTGTCCTCGAGGGTTGCTGCGGCGCCGGAGAGGATGCCGTCGATGGAAGTGCGCACGAGCCGCTTCCCCGCACGTTCGCCAGTCGCACCCATCGCTCCAGCAGCAGCGGCGCCCACATGCTCAGCGAGCAGGAAGTCGGCGGCACCGCGAGCAAGTGCGATCCACTCGGCGTTGTTGTGACGGGCGCCGGCGAGGGCAAGAGCTTCGATGGCGAGACCATTCCAGCCGGTGAGGATCTTGTCGTCGCGGGGCGGGGCTTCGACGCGGGCGCGGCTGGCGGCATCGAGCGAATAGTAAAAGCCTTCGACGCGTTTACCGTCGACGGTGCTTTCGGAGTCGAGACCCGAGGCGAAGGCTCCGGAGGGCAGCAGCAGTTTGTCGCGCAAGAACTCGGCGACGCCGGTGGCCGTGTCGGTGCGGTCGGCGAGCGCGTAGGCGGCGAGCAGTTGGGCGTTATCGTAGAGCATGCGTTCGTAGTGCGGGTCGGTCCAGTCGGCCTGGGTGGAGTAGCGGAAGAAGCCACCATCAACCGGGTCTCGCAGCGCGGATGCCGCCATTGCCTCAAGCGTACGGTCGGCGAGGCCGGCTGCCTCGAGCGAGTGTTCGGCGGTGCGGGCGCCGCGATCGAGAAGGAACCGCAGCACCGGGGTGACCGGAAATTTGGGGGCATCGCCGAATCCGCCATGTTCGAGGTCTTCGGCGTCGGCGAGCGCATCGATCACAGGCGCAAAGTCGGCGACTAGCTCGCTCTCGACGGCACGGCTCTTGGCGAGCGCCTCGGCTATCGCGTTGCCACTAATGTCGACCTGTTCGCGGCGAGTGAGCCACGCATCCGTCACTGATTCGAGCACTTGTCTGAAGGCCGGATGCTGCCCCACAGCGGTCGGCGGCCAGTAGGTACCGGCAAAGAAGGCTCGCCCCGCTGGCGTGACGAACACGTTGAGCGGCCAACCCAAATTGCGCGTGAAGGCGGATGCCGCAGCCAGATAGGTGGAGTCCACTTCGGCGTGCTCTTCACGATCGACTTTGATCGCCACAAAGTTCTCGTTGAGGTAGGCGGCCAGCTCGGGGTCGCTGAAGGATTCGCGCGCCATGACGTGACACCAGTGGCACGTGGAGTAGCCGATGGAGACAAGAACGGGCACATCCCGGCGTTCAGCTTCGGCGAAGGCTTCAGCAGACCACTCCCACCAGTCCACCGGGTTGGTGGCGTGTGATCGCAGGTACGGACTCGCAGCAGATCCCAGACGATTAGGCATAGTCTCAGGGTATGTCGAAGTTGACCGTGACCTACATTGGCGGTCCTACCGCTTTGCTCGAATATTCGGGATTGCGCATCGTGACTGACCCCACTTTTGATGCGCCGCAGCTCTACCCCGACGAGGGCGGAGCGCCGCTCACCAAGACTGTGGGACCGGCCCTGAGCCGCGCCGAGATCGGCCCTGTTGATCTGGTGCTGTTGTCTCATCACGAACACGAAGACAACCTCGACTACGAGGGTCTCGAACTTCTCGCAACGGGTGTGCCGACGATCAGCACGATGAAGGCAGGCTCTGACCTCTTCGGCGGCGGTGTGCGTGGTCTCGACTCGTGGGAGTCCCGCGAAGTCGGCGCGGTCACTGTCACCGCAGTGCCTGCGTTGCACGGCCCTCCGGGTGCCGAAGCGTTGGTTGGCCCGGTCACTGGTTTCGTACTGCAGGCCGACGGCGAACCCACTATCTACGTTAGCGGCGACAACGCGTCGCTCCCCCTCGTGCAGCAGATCGCGGACCGCTTCCCTGACATCGACATCGCCGTGCTCTTCGCGGGCGCTGCCCGCATCTCCGCCGTCAACGGTCCCCTCACTTTGACCTCAGCGGATGCCGCAGAAGCCGCCCGCATTTTGGGCGTTCACCGAGTGGTCGGCCTCCACACCGAAGGGTGGGAACACTTCACTGAGACCCGTGCCGACCTCGAGGCGGCGTTCGCTGGGACTGAGCTACTCGTGGATACCCCGCCCGGTGTTGCGGTCAGCATCGAGCACTCCCCCATAACGGGCTAGCGTCGCCGACTGTCGAAGTTCGGCACTCGCCGCTGGCGACGCGTCAGAGAAATGCGTCATTGCCGGTGCTACGGGATGGGTGCCCCGTCAGGCCCAGCCAGGTAAACCCCGGAGTGACTAGGGATTTGGCGAAGCCGAACAGTCACGGTTCCTCTTTCGAAACTCACCGCGGACGGTCGGCCCCTCACGAGATCAGCAGCCTCATCTGCGGTGAGCGTGACGCCATACTCGTGCTCGGCCCATTTCTGAACCTTGGCGCTGTGCGCCGCAAGTGCGACCGTGTCGCGCCTCTCAAAGGAGGACGCCGCATCAGCGAGTCCGAGAAGGCTGCCCCCACTGATTGCCAACGCGGCGACCGTGATTAGTGCAGCTTTGATCCTGTAACCCGAGCCGGCCATCCAATAGAGCACCGCCATGACGACGACTGCGAATGCCAGAACGGCGCCCAGAAACGGGACAAAGGCCAACCCTTCGGTGGGGCTGTGGTAGACACCAGGGTTGCCCACGCTCTCTCGCCTTCGTCTCTATTGATCATCGTCGTAGAAAGCGGTATCCCCTTCCACCTAGGTGGGAGGGGATACCGGCTTTCTACGTGCGAGCTACTCTACCTAGAAGGTGGCCTCTTCGGGGTTCGTGCCCACGCGCTGGTCGCGGTCGATAGCATCGATCGATGCCATCTCGCCCGCGGAGAGCTCGAAGCCGAAGACGTCGAAGTTCTCGGCCATACGCTGCCGCGAGTTCGACTTGGGGAACACGATGATGCCGTTCTGCAGGTGCCAGCGGATGGCAACCTGGGCCGGCGAAACACCGTGCGCTTCGG
>Ga0307486_1001444_pt1 | contig 18275 bp, 13 predicted proteins | sample CBIW02metaG_FD_203663 | JGI IMG/M metagenome (GOLD analysis project Ga0307486, IMG submission 203663) | Sea-ice brine microbial communities from Beaufort Sea near Barrow, Alaska, United States - CBIW 0.2 | ecosystem: Environmental > Aquatic > Marine > Coastal | place: USA: Alaska | collected...
TAAGACAATACCAAAAAACGCAGGCCAATAAATATAACCAGTTGCATAGCGAGGTAAGTTACTCGCATCCAAGCCAGCGATGAGGAAACCAATCGTTCCCGCCAAAGCAACGGGTAAACTCACCGCTGCGGAGGTGGCGATGGCTTGATGCATACTGATGTTATTCCATTGTAAGTAAGGTGTGGTTAACGTCCCGCCACCAATGCCGACTAATGAAGAGAACCAGCCAATGATGACACCTGCACTGGTATTTCCGACCAGGCCTGGTAACTGTCGATGTGGATTGGGCTTAAGGGCCAAAAGCATATTAATCGCAATCAGTAACTCTAATATTCCAAACAGCTTCGCTAACCAATTTGATGCTATGAATTGTGAACTCCACCCCCCAACAAACGCACCGATTAATACGCCACCGGTCAACAGTTTAAAGATGTCCCAACGTACCGCTGCATGCTGGTGGTGTGCTTTAACTGAGGCGTAAGAGGTGACTAATATGGTCGCCAAAGAGGTTCCAATTGCCAGGTGAACCACTTCTTGGATGTCTAAGAAAATCAAAAACACCGTCGAAAGTACGGGCACAATTAACAGTCCCCCGCCAATCCCGAGCAATCCGGCTGCGACCCCGACCACGGCACCTGTAATAAGATAGGTCAAAAATTCATAAAGAAAGCTGAGTTCAGTCATGTGTATTAGAGGCCTATAAATAAAGTGTCAGTATTTTAGACCACATTATATTTCATTACGGTTTTTAATGGGAGCTGAAAAGATGACAGTTAACTCTTTCGCTAAAGCGGGTAAGGTGGGCTATGAATGAGCCGCAAAAAGCCTTAAAGTGGCTTCCATGGAATATTTTACAGAGTTAGGTTACATTGGCTTGTTTTTATCGGCATTTTTAGCGGCCACGATTTTACCGTTGAGTTCCGAGCTGGTTTTGACGCTATTATTAGTCAATGGCTTAAATCCAAACCTATTGGTGGCCGTTGCGACAGTCGGCAATGTTCTCGGTTCTTTTGTGAATTACGCCATTGGCTTTTGGGGCAGTGTTTTTGTGATGCGCAAACTTCTGAAAGTGTCAGAGGAGAAGTTCAAATCCTCTAAACACCGCTTTAAAAAATATGGTGTTTGGAGTTTGCTCTTTGCTTGGGTGCCCGTGATTGGTGATCCTTTGACACTGATTGCTGGAGCGCTACGAATCAATCTGTTCGTGTTTTTTGTATTGGTGACCATCGGTAAGTTAGGTCGTTATATGGTCGTAACCTATGTGACTTTAGGGTAAGTATCGATTGATTTTTGAGACGTCAAAAGCAGGATGATCCGGCCAGGTTATTCTGCTTATTCTCTTGCATAAGTAAAAAGTTTTCATTTATCATTATTAGGTTGTCACCATAATGCCATCAATTTAAAGCTGATAACAAGGCTAGAATGAAATGGTTCATTACCCTGAAATACTATTTGTAGTAGATAAGGTTGTCGACAGCACAAGTTATCGTTTGAATAAAGCATGTTATGTCGTGGAAAGGCTTTACTGTTTTAGTTTTCCGTAGAATTTAATTTCGCAGAATTGTTGTTTTCTTATTGATAACTCTATATAATCCCCGTTTTTCCGGATGTCGGAATAGAATTTTTTAAGGAACATTGAAATGAAACGTACATTCCAACCTAGCGTTATTAAACGTGCTCGTACTCACGGTTTCCGTGCTCGTATGGCGACAAAAAACGGCCGTAATATTTTAGCTGCACGTCGTGCTAAAGGTCGTAAAAACCTAACAGTCAGCGACCAGATCGTCGGTTAACTTTATAGTTTTAAGCGTGCTGTCTAGTATGCTTGATTCCAAAATTCTGGTGAGTTAATGAATTCCAATAACGAGTTATCAACTCACTCAGAATCCCCCTCTTCTTCTCTTTCTCTCCAAAAGCCAGACCTTGGTTTTTCGAAATCCCTTCGTATTCTCGCTCCTAAAGACTTTCAACACGTATTTGCAAAAGCTGAAAAGTTTGGCAATCGCAATTGGACCTTTATTGTTCGTCCGAATAACGAATCTTATCCAAGATTGGGTTTAGCCATTGCAAAAAAGCAATTACAGCGAGCCGTATGGCGAAATCGTGTAAAAAGACTGGCTCGTGAAGCATTTCGTTTACATAAGAAAGAGTTAAATGGGTATGATATTGTCGTTTTAGGGCGAAAAGGTCTGCAAGATATCGATAATGAGACATTGCATAAGAGTTTTTTACACCTGATACGAAAAATTCAAAAGAGTGGTCTGAAAGATCGCGCTTAATTAGTTTGAAGAATAGAGACCTTTGTACGAGTCAGGGACGTGAGAAAAATTAGATAAAATTTTACTGATTAAGGGGAAAAATGAAGTTAATAGCTAGCTATTGACAAGTTTTTCAACGAAAAGCAGTGATATTTTAGCCATTTTTATCCGTTTGTGATTTCGTGCAATGGTCTCAGATAGCTTTAAAAGGTTTTCACAATGAATATGAGATCGTTTTGGTGGTTAGCGCTGGCGTTTACGTTAACGTGGATGTGGCTTGAATGGACACAATTTACTGCACTTAAAGTAGAGTCCACTGCGGCAGCCAGTGCTGTACATGAGGTGCCTGTTGCAAATAGTACGACAGCCGCAAGCGCAGCTATTTCAGCAGCGGCTAATGGAAACACCGGTGCCGCAGATGTTCCAGGTGCAAATGCAGGTAGCGTCAGTCATAGTGCGGTGCCGATATTGCAAAACGATATCTCTCAAGGTCAACGTATTACGGTGAAAACCGATACATTGGATCTGGTTATTGACACGGTCGGTGGCGATATTCGTGTGGCGAACTTATTACAATACGGTGCGTCAGCAGATCATTCTCAGCCTTATCAGTTAATGAGTGACTCTGGGCCTTTGATCTATATGGCTCAAAACGGGATTGCCACCCAAGCAGATGCCGCTTTACCCGCACCCACCCATAAGACGGTTTATCAGTCGTCTCAGTCATACTATAAAATGACTGGAGATACCTTGACGGTGCCGCTAACTTGGTCACAAGATGGTATCACCGTGACCAAATCTTATACCTTTACAAAGGGTAAGTATCTGGTTGCTGTAAATTATAAAGTTGAAAACACAACTGACAAGGCCTGGTCAGGAAGTCTTTACTCTCAGTTAGTACGCAATGCGTTTAATCCTGATGATAACTTCATGATGTACACCTACACGGGGCCTGTACTTTATGATGGTAATGCAGAAGATAAATACGTTAAGCATAAGTTTACGGATTTAGATACCCAAGCGATTTCGGGTAAAGCCGTAACGGGTGGCTGGGCGGCCATGATCCAGCAGTACTTTTTAACGGCATTGATTCCAAGTCAAAATGCACAGAACAGCTATTACGCAAAACCCTTAACCGAAGGTCGTTATGCGGTTGGCGTGGTGGAACCTATGGTTGAGGTCGCGCCAGGTCAATCAGGTCTATTAAGCTCAAGTATCTATATGGGGCCTTTGAAGCAAGATCTTTTGTCTGATATTGCGCCGGGCCTTGAGCGTACCATCGATTACGGTATCTTAACCATTATTGCAGAGCCGCTTTTCTGGTTGCTTGAACATATTCACAGTGTAGTGGGTAACTGGGGTCTGGCCATTATCCTATTAACCGTTTTGATAAAATTGTTGTTTTATAAGTTATCAGAAGCGGGCTACCGTTCTATGGCACGCTTGAAGAAGTTTCAGCCTAAGCTGAAGCAACTAAAAGAGAACTATGGTGACGATAAAGTGCTCTTCCAACAGAAGATGATGAAACTGTATAAAGAGGAGAAGATTAATCCGCTGGGTGGCTGTTTGCCCATCTTCATTCAGATGCCGGTCTTTATCTCACTTTATTGGGTCTTGTTATACTCAGTGGAGATGCGCCAAGCGCCATTTATGCTCTGGATAGATGATCTATCCGCACAAGATCCATATTTCATCTTACCGGTGATTATGGGGATTACCATGTTCATTCAGCAGAAGCTAAACCCTTCAGCGATGATGGACCCTATGCAGCAAAAAGTGATGAAATTATTACCGTTTATTTTCACCATCTTCTTCTTATGGTTCCCTGCCGGATTGGTTCTATACTGGGTTGTCAACAATATGCTATCCGTTGCTCAGCAGTGGTATATCACGAAGAAGATTGAAGCGGGCGATGATACGCCTGAAAAAAGTAAAGCGTAAGGAATAATAGCATGCAGTTAACTTATCAAAAATTAGGGCAAGATCACCCAATGTTCGGTAAAGTAGAGTTTTTGGTAGCAGATGGGATGAAGCCAATCTGCTATAAAACTAAAGACGGCTATATTCCTTTAGAGGCGGCATCACCTGGTGCTGCTTTAATCGCAGCCAAGGCTGAGGTGGCTACTAAACCACTTTATATCTTGTCTTTTAAAGTCAATGGTGAAGCTGAAGAGATGAGCTTTACGTCCAAGAAAACCCTGGATAGAACCCTTGAGCTTTATGGACAGAAAGCGTTTATCACCGATTTGAAAACCACCACTTATAAAACCGTGGTCTAACCCAAATCACCTTTTGAAAAACGCCCTTTAATGGGCGTTTTTTGTTTATACCTTTGCATTCATTCTTTCTTAAGCGAGACTCAAAATGGAATACGACAATATAGATACCATTGCAGCCATTGCCACCGCACCCGGTAGAGGAGGGGTTGGCATTGTAAGGGTCTCGGGCAAAAAAGTAGTTGAGATAACCGAAGCCGTCTTAGGACAACTGCCCAAACCACGTTATGCCTTTTATGGTGATTTTCTGGGTAAAGAAGGTGAGGTGTTAGACAAAGGCATCGCTTTGTATTTCCCCAACCCCCACTCTTTTACCGGTGAGGATGTCTTAGAGCTACAAGCGCACGGTGGCCCCGTTGTTTTGCAATGGTTATTGGATCGCGTGGTTGAGCTCGGCGCACGGTTAGCCGAGCCGGGTGAATTTTCCAAACAAGCCTTTATGAACGACAAACTTGATTTAGCACAAGCCGAGGCCATAGCAGATCTAATCGACTCTTCATCGGAACAAGCCGCACGTTCTGCCTTACGTTCGTTACAGGGAGAGTTTTCACGTGAGGTTAATGCCTTGGTCGAGGCTACTATTCGGTTGCGTATCTATGTCGAAGCGGCCATTGATTTTCCGGAAGAAGAGATCGATTTCCTCTCGGACGGGAAAGTCGCAAGCGATCTGCAGGGCATTTTAGACAGGTTGCACTCTGTTTTTGCTTCGGCCAAACAAGGTGCTTTGCTGCGTGAAGGCATGTCGGTGGTGATTTTAGGACGTCCCAATGCGGGTAAATCCAGTTTACTGAATGCGTTGTCAGGTAGAGAGAGTGCGATTGTCACCGATATTGCCGGCACCACGCGTGACATTGTCAAAGAAGAAATTAATATTGACGGCATGCCATTACATATATTAGATACCGCGGGTGTGCGCGAAGCGACCGATCAAGTCGAACAAATCGGTATTGAACGCGCTTGGCAAGCTTTAGACAGTGCTGATCGCGTATTGGTGATGCTGCAAGCGGGTGAAGCAATTCATGCTGAAGACCAAATTATCCTCGATAGACTACCCGCCCATATCCCCGTCACCTTGATTCGCAATAAAATTGATTTAATCAATCATGCACCGATGGTGGAAGTTGAGTCAGAAACTCAACGTACCGTCGTGTGGATGTCGGCTAAACAGGCATTAGGTCTTGAGTTATTAAGAAACCACCTCAAAACCGAGATGGGCTATAAGCAAACGGGCGAAGGAGTCTTTATGGCGCGTAAACGCCATTTGGATGCATTAGAGTTAGCCTTGTCTTGGACCTTAAATGGTCAGCAACAGCTAGAAGGTTTTGCGGCAGGTGAATTGCTGGCGGAAGATTTACGCTTGGCGCAGCAAGCCTTATCTGAAATCACAGGTCGTTTCACTTCAGATGACTTATTAGGCCGTATCTTTACCTCTTTTTGCATTGGTAAATAATCTTATCCCAAGCGACCAGGCCTGGTCGCTTATTGCATAAATCGAAGAGTTCAATCCTCAGATAACTTCTAATAAAGCACTAGCTGTTAAGCAGCTTAGTTAAAAAGGGTTATGCGCTCAGTTTTGTGATGGGTTATAACTTACTATTTAATACAAACTAGTTCTACTTTAGTGGGTAGTTTTCATGATTATAAGCCACTGTTAATGCATATTGACTCTACGATTATGTAGGGTATTCTGGTGTCTATGCTAGATTTTATGTTTAGGAATACTTTGGTGAATAAAAATAAATTGAGTATAACAGCGCTTGGTTTAAGTTTATGCCTTCTATGTTTGCCTGCGAAAGCCGCGACAGATTTTTATATGGGAGGCTCAGGAACGGATTTAGGCACCATGCAGCAAATTGGTCAGGCCTTTTCGAAACGCTACCCAGATGTGACGGTAAAAATATTCCCTTCCTTGGGGAGTAGTGGTGGCATTAAGGCCTTAGGCGCATCTAGGTTAGATATCGCTCTGACCTCACGAGACTTAAAGCCCAAAGAAAAGCGACCTAATATTCAATCTAAATTATATGCTTACACCCCTTTCATATTTGTCGCTACGCCTGATTATGCAAGGCAAAATGTTTCGCTCATCAATCTGCAAAATATTTACGATGCTTCATCTCCTTACTGGCCGGACGGTCGAGCGGCTCGAATTGTACTGCGACCCTCTAGTGATTCTGATATTAAAATTTTGAAAAACTCCATAAAGGGTTTCACCAAAGTGCTGCAAAAAGCCTATCAAAGAAAGGGTAAAATTATTGCTTTTACAGATCAAGAAGCCGCTGATTATGCGGAACGTATGTCTGGTGCTGTAACGACCAGCAGCTTAAGCTTGATCAAAGCTGAAAAGAGGAATTTAATGCCGTTGATGATTGAGGGCATTGAACCCAGTGTGGAGAATTTGAAAAATGGGCGTTATCAATTCAAAAAATCGCTTTATTTCATCTTCTCTACCAATCCATCTGAGCATGTAAAACATTTTATGGAGTTCATGAAATCGGATACTGCGCAGAGAATTTTATTGGAAACCGGGCATTTATCGGTACAATAAGCGAGGCTAGAAATTAAGGTAAATACATTGCAAGAGATCCTGCGTTTAAAAAGAATTACGTCGCTGACCGCCTATTCTGTGTCGGCGGTTATATTGTTTGTCATTCCCGCAATCTACTTTATTACAGCCTTTAATCAAAAAGTCGAATGGTTAACTTATATGGTGGAGTCACTTTCGAGTCGACTTTCTGAGTTGATTTATACCGCACCTGAATCTTGGCAGTATAGAAGCCATAATATCGAATACGTTCTTAATCATACTGCATACCATTCAACGCCCCTCTATTATCAGGTTCAAGATAGTTCGGGTACCGAAGTGCTTCAAACAACGGTCATCCAGAGCCATTCATGGTTATACAGTGTCAGTGCTGAATTAAGCGATGGTATCAATGCCGTCGGCACATTATCCATCTCCTTTGATTTGGTTCCACTCATTATGCAAACGCTTTTGGTGGCATTAGTAGCGTTAGTCGCGGCCAGTGCTCTTTATTATGTGTTGCGTCTGTTACCGTTTGCACACTTAGAAAAAGCCATGCTGCAACTGTCCGATTCACGCAAATTACTCAGTGAAGAAGTCGAAGCTAAAAAACTTGCTTTAAATGCACAACAACTTATTAGTGAACAAATGGAGTATCAATCGCTGCATGACTCACTTACAAAGTTGCCTAATCGTAAGTTGTTTAATCAGAAGGTGAGGGCGTTATTACATTTTGACCAACCCTCTAAAGCACAGCGTTTTTGCGTTATGTTGCTTGATTTGGATCGCTTTAAAGAGATCAATGATTCACTTGGACATCAGTTAGGGGATTTGGTGCTCATCGAGTTAGCAAATCGTTTAACCGAAGTCTTGCCGGAAGCCGAATTAATTGCCCGGTTAGGAGGGGATGAGTATGCCATCTTAACTCGACGTTGTGATGCAGGGTGTTTGAATGATCAGCTCGAGCGAATTTTTAGTGCGTTGAAATTCCATTTCAACCTCGAGGGCTTTCATTTATCGGTTGATGCTAGTATTGGGGTGTCTTGTTATCCTAAGCACGGTTCTACCCGAGAAAAGTTGGTTCGGCATGCAGATATCGCTATGTACCATGCGAAGACGCATGGCTTAAGTTGGTCTATCTACGAACAAAAATTTGATGTCAGCACCCCTGACCGTCTCAGATTAGTGTCCGACTTACGTTTCGCGTTAGAAAATCAGCAGTTGACTTTGCATTACCAGCCAAAATTATGCCTAAAAACCCATAAAATAGTCTCAATGGAGGCGTTAGCACGTTGGCAGCACCCCGAGTTTGGCATGATCGCGCCGGATGTATTTATTCCGATGGCAGAACAGAGTAACTTAATTAACTCTTTGACAACTTGGTTAATAGAGACGGCATTAAAACAACTCAAAGAGTGGCAGAACACTTACAGTGAATCCCTGTCAATGGCGGTAAATATTTCTGCTAAAAATTTACAAGATGCAACTCTCTCTGCGGGGTTGATCCAAAAACTAACAGAATATGATATTGCTCCTGAATTTTTAACGTTAGAAATTACAGAAACGATGATGATGCAAGACCCAGAGCAATCACGTCTGGTCATTCAGGGGTTAAGCGATTTAGGGATTAAAATTGCAATTGATGATTTTGGCACAGGCTATTCTTCACTCTCTTATTTGAAACGTCTTGCGGTAGACCAAGTGAAAATTGATCGTTCGTTTACTATGAATATGCTGACGGAACCTGGTGATAAAATCATTGTCGAATCTACCATTAATCTTGCGCATAGTTTAGGAATGGAAGTGGTTGCGGAAGGGATTGAGGTCGCTGAGGTGATCACATTATTACAAGGGCTAGGATGTGAATATGGACAGGGTTATTTTATCTGTAGGCCTATGAAGGGTGATTCAATATTTGGTTGGCTTCAACAATTTGATCTACAAGAGAGTCTATCAGCCTGATTCCATGTCGTTTTGCAACGAAATGAATCCCGTCAAGAGTTGAACCTATTGGCGGAATTTCCAGAGTCTCTTCACTATTCTTTAGTTAAACATATTTCAAATAAGTGTGAATCAGCTTGTCTGGATTTCTATCTCTCAAATAAAAGTGACCAGGCCTGGTTCGCTTCAAAAACCTTTAATAGTCGCTAAAGAGTTTGATATTTTAGAACTTGCTTATATACTTCAAGCTTATTGAAGAGTGTTCACTTAAAGAAACAAGGGGTAAGGTATGAGGCTAGATCAGTTGTTAGCAGGGGTTATTCTTCTGAGCGTACTTCTAACAGGGTGTGAAAAAACGCCTGCTGAATCCTCGTCTATTGTGCCGATTGTCAAAACAATGATCTTATCCACGGCCGAGCAACAACAGCAATGGCAATTAACCGGCACGGTAACGGCACGCTATTTATCTGAATTGGCCTTTCAAGTGAATGGTAAAGTCATTCAAAGAGAGATCAATCTTGGTGATACCATCACCAAGAATCAAGTGCTCTATCGTTTGGAGCCACGCGACTTTGAAGTGACACGTCATGTCGCGATGACGAATGTAAAGTCGACTCAATCAGATATAGCATTCGCTATATCTGAACTCTCCCGGCTCAAAAAACTCATTAAACGACACTTAACCTCTCAGCAAGCCGTTGATCAGGCTGAAAATCAGGTGACCGTGTTAGAGGCAAAATTAAGTACACTACGTTTACAAGTTCAACAAGCGCAAAACCAATTGAATTACACCGTTTTAAAGTCACCAGGCCTGGGTAAGGTATTAAGCATTCAAACAGAAGTCGGTGAAGTGGTCGCAGCCGGTCAACCGGTTGCCAAAATTGCATTGGCAGGGCATCGTGAAGTGAGTGTACAGATTCCAGAGAGTCGTCTGCAGAATGTGCCTGAAAAAGCAGAGGTCAGTGTGTCAGGTTCAACGCAACCATTCACGGCAACGTTAAGAGAGTTGGCGCTGGAAGCTGATCCGCTGAGTCGTACTTGGGAGGCTCGATACACGTTGCACTCTATTGTTGAAGATGCCACGATGAAAACTTCATCGGGAATTGACGATTTAAGTTTGGGGCAGACGGCCAAACTTACCTTTTCGGAGTCATCTAATTTAGTCAAAGTGCCAAACAGCGCACTGTATGAGCAGGGCGATTTTGTCTCTGTCTGGATCGTCAAGCAAGGTAAGGTTTATAGAAAAGCCGTTAAAGTGAGTTCTTTATCCGAATCTTTCGCTTGGATAAGTGCCGTGGACGGTGATTTTAGCAAGGTGAAAAGCATTGTTACGTTAGGCGTGCACCTTTTGAGTGAAGGACAGCGGGTACGGGAGTCAGCAGAATGAATCGTTGGAATGTCTCTGCCTATGCGGTGAAAGAACGTTCTTTGACACTGTATTTTATTTTAATTATTGCCATTGCAGGCATCTATGCCTTTTTGAGTATGGGACGTGCGGAAGACCCAACGTTTAATTTAAATACCATGCTAGTCAGTGCGAGTTGGCCCGGTGCGACTGCGCAAGAAATGCAAGATCAAGTCGCCGACCCATTAGAGAAAAAACTCGAAGAAATTCTCTACTTTGACCGCGTAGAAACCAAGTCACGTGCGGGCCAAGTAGACATGATTGTCAGTTTTGCTGAAAACACACCCAAAGGTATCTCTCAAGAGTTGTATTACCAAGTGCGTAAGCGTTTAGGTGACGCGGCTTTGTCTCTACCAAAAGGTGTACAAGGCCCCATCTTTAATGACGATTTTGAAGATGTTTTCTTTACGCTTTATAGTTTGACCGCACCCGAGTGGCCGCAAGAAAAATTGGTACTGGAAGCGGACAAAATGCAGATCGCTTTGCGTCAGGTGCAGGGTGTTAAAAAAGTCACTTTGATTGGTGAACGGCCACAACGTATCTATATTGATATCAATCAAGACTCCCTTGCTTTACAAGGATTTGACCTGGCAAGTGTTCAGAAAGCAATTAACGCGCAATTAAGTGTGACCGACGCAGGTTTTATTGAAACCGCAGGACCGCGTTTGTATCTGCGCACTAAACGAGAATCATCGCTTTCTGCGGATACTGTTGAACAAATTAAAACACTGCCGATTTTACTGGGGGGCCAGGTGGTTGCTCTACAAGAGCTGGCGAAAGTGACGCGTGGTTATGAAAGCCCACCAAGCTTTCTCGTTAGAGACAAAGGTCAAGAAGCACTGATTTTAGGGGTCGTGATGTCACCCTCAACTGATGGTCTCGAATTAGAGAAAAATTTGATCGCTTTTGAAGCCGATTATCAACATCAACTGCCTTTGGGTGTGACCTTAGACAAGATTACCAATCAGGCCGATGCCATTCATGGTGCTGTCAGCACCTTTCAGGTAAAGTTTGTCACGGCTTTGGCTGTGGTACTGTTTGTCAGTCTTATCGCCTTGGGGTTACGTGCCGGTTTAATCGTGGCTTTAGCCGTGCCGTTGACGTTAGCGATGACTTTTCTGTTTATGTACCTGCAAGGTTTGAACTTTGACCGAATTACCTTAGGTGCCTTGATTATTTCCCTAGGTTTACTGGTGGATGATGCGATTATTGCAATAGAGATGATGCTCGTCAAAATGGAAGAGGGGATGGATAAAGTCAAAGCCGCTGCTTACTCTTGGACCGTGACAGCTGCACCGATGTTAGTCGGAACTTTAGTCACCGTCGTCGGGTTTGTGCCAATTGGTTTAGCTGAATCTCGCGTTGGCGAATATGCCGGTAATATTTTCTGGGTCTTAGGGATTGCGCTCATCTCCTCTTGGGTTGTTGCCGTCTACTTTACGCCTTATCTTGGCGTTAAGTTATTGAAGAACATCACGCACAAATCCGCTGACAATACGTCTGAGAGTTCAGTGGCAGCTGCGAGCATTTATGACACACGGTTTTATCGTTTTTTAAGAAAAGTCATTACGGGATGTGTTCGCCATAAATTGCTCGTCGTTTTGTTAACGTTGGCCGTTTTCATTATATCTGTCATCGGCATGAATAAGGTGGTGGTGAAACAGTTCTTTCCAAGTTCAGACCGTCCTGAACTGATGGTCGATATCTATCTTCCTGAAGGCACAGGCATTAACGTCACCGATGCGGTCACCAAACGGTTTGAAGCACTGATTAATGGGCAGAAAGAGGTTAAGTCGCTCTCATCTTATGTTGGACGCGGCGCTCCCCGTTTCTTCTTAGCATTAAACCCTGAGCTACCGAATCCAGCCTTCGCCAAAATTATCATTGTCACCCAAGATGCGGCAGCTCGTGATCGTTTACAGGCTAAGTTACAACAACAGGTGCAGGAAGGCATGTTCCCCGAAGCACGTGTCAGAGTGCATTCATTACTGTTCGGACCACCCGTCGTTTGGCCTGTTACCTTTAGAGTGGTGGGACCCGATGCCAATGAGTTACGCCGTATTGCCAACCAATTAAAAACGCTGATTGGCCAGCAGGACTTTGCACTTGATCCGCATTTGCAATGGGGAGATCGTGTCCCAACTATAAATCTGAACGTCGATAGAACACGTTTGATGCAATTGGGTTTAACCCTACAGGATGTCACTGGGCAACTGCAAGCTCAGTTACAAGGTGTGCCAGTAGTACAAGTACGTGAGCAAATTCGTACGGTGAGTGTGGTCATGCGGGCCGATAAAGCCAGTCGCTTTAATGTCGATGAGTTAGGGAGCTTGTTGATTAAAACTAAGCTTGGTAAAAGCTTACCATTGGAACAGGTTGCCAAGCTTGATGTCGTCTATGAAGAACCCCTACTTGAACGCAGAAATCGAGAGCTGTTTATTGCCGTCAATAGCAATGTCATTCCAGGGATGCAACCGCCTGTAGCAACACAATTGATTCAAGCGCAAATGCAGCCGTTACTGGATGCCTTGCCCTATGGTTACCGCGTTGATGTGGGAGGTTCAGTTGAAGAGTCGAGCAAGGCACAAGATTCGATTAAAGCAAAGGTACCCTTGATGATTTTGGGAATGACTCTGCTCATTATGTTATTGGTGAAGTCTTTTAGCAGCCTCTTTATGGTGATTGTCACCGCGCCTTTAGGTTTGATCGGTGCGGTATTGGCAATGACCTTATTTAATCAACCATTTGGGTTTGTGGCCAACTTGGGCTTAATCGGTTTAGCGGGCATTTTAATGCGTAATACGCTGATTCTTACCGGGCAGATTGATGATCATCTAAAGCAAGGCTTTAAGCCAAGTGAGGCGGTAATTGATGCCACTATTCGGCGTGCTCGACCAGTCCTTTTAACAGCCATTGCAGCGATGTTAGCGTTTATACCACTGACAACCTCGACTTTCTGGGGGCCGATGGCCTTTGTATTGATTGGGGGTATCGGTGTGGGCACCATTTTAACGCTGCTGTTTTTACCCGCGCTCTATTCACTTTGGTTTAAAGTGAAACTGCCTCAATGAGCCAGATGAACTATCCGGTACCCACTGAACAAGCTTTTACTGAAATCATGATCAAAAAAAGTCGTTTCATTGCATATGCTCGGCATATCGTTTCACGTGAAGCAGGCATGATTTGGTTGACGCAAATCAAGACCGAATACCCGGATGCTCGGCATCACTGCTGGGCATATATGATCGGTCGCCCCCATTGCGCCACCAATGCTGGTATGGGGGATGATGGCGAACCATCGGGTACTGCCGGTAAACCAATCTTGAATGTGCTTAATCACAAGGGCATTGGTTACTATACGGTTTTATAAAAATTATTAAACTCTACGCTTTTTAAATATTGTACTTTTATGTTAAAGTTATTGTATCGATATTTGGAGGCTGTATGGCTATTAGTAAAACAACATTAAAATCATTCTCATTGAAGCAGCGTATTTCAAAAGAAAAGTTCTTGGCTGCTCCCTCTAGTGAAGTTGAGAAGTTCACTTTTAAGACGAGTGATGGTCTTGAGCACTCAGTATTCTTTTCAAACAAATCCCCAATTAATCGAAAGCTGAATCGAGTTCCTGTTATCTACAATGACGACACGATGGAAGTGGAACGATACTCGACGCTTGCTTTGCTAAATGCTAAAAAAAATAGAACTAAGGAAGGAACTGTTTCAAGTATTGCTCAAGGCTTAATCGAGTTCCTAAAGTTCTGTAAAGAAAATCAAATTGATTGGCGAGTGACACCTAGAAATAAGCTCAAAAAGCCTATTTACCGTTATAGCAAACATCTTGAAGTATTAATCAATGATGGGGTTCTCGCCCCAAGTACTGCAAAGCGAAAAATATCTACAGTTATAAGATTCTACAAAGATTGCCAAGATGATTATGGCTCTGACTTCTTTGGTGATTACCCTCCATATACAGATAAAATGGTCACATTTACAGATCCTAGAGGCAAAATAAGGCTAGCGGTCACCCAGGAAGAACAGATAAAGGTTACAAAAGAGATACCAGCCGATAGTCATTTATATATTGAGGATGGCGGAAAATTAAAGCCCCTAATGCCAGAAGAGCAACTAGTACTTCATGAGGTTTTAGATAGCGACAAAGTCAGAAAAAATATTGAAATGCGCTATATCTTTAAAACAGCTCTGAAAACTGGTGCACGGCTACAAACAATTTTAACTTTAAGTGTGAAAGATATTGATGTTCACATTGATCTACCTAAAGGCTATTCTGACATTAACCACATTGTTCAAGCTGGCCGAAGTCACATCGCAGATTCCAAGTATTCAAAGAATATCAATGTTTTTATGCCTTACTCATGGATAGAGGCTCTTAAGGTTTATGCCAAAAGTCCCCGTTATAAAAAAAGACGAGATAAATACTTTAAAAACTTAGGGATTACAAATCCAACAGAAGAACAACTGTCGCTAGCGTATTTGTTTTTAACAAATAGAGGCACACCCTATTACGATAGGCAATCTGACTTGCAAACCTATAATCCAGATAACACTAGAGGGCAACCCCGGATTGGTGGTGGTGTTCATGATTATTTAGCCAAACACATTTTACCTGCTATGCGTGAAAAGCTTGGAGAGGGGTTTAGGTTCCACTTTCACGATTTAAGGGCAACATACGGAGTTAATTTACGTGATCAGCTAAGAGAGCTTTACCCAGAAGCAAGCTTGGAAGAAATTTATAAACAAATTCAGGCGAGACTTGCTCATAACGAGCGCTCAACAACTGAAGGGTATGTCAAATATGAGCCTACAGGAAAAGAGCTAATCAGTCTTGAACACAAATACAGAGAGGATATCGGCTTGCCAGTACTTACAGATAGTCAGGTTGATGCAGCTCTGGCTCTTATACAAGAAGGTTAGAGAATTATGTCCGATAACCTTAATTATGAAAACAGAGTTGGCTTAAAGCGAATTGAGCTAGAAAAGAAATTACCTGATGTTGTACCAAGTGCTGAAAAAATTATTCTTCAGATAGGCGGTAAAGAGGGCAAGTCTTTTGATATCGGGGCTCTTTGCTATTCGAAAAGAGGAAACTATTATGGAGTTTCATGGTCAAAAACGGGGAAAAAGGTTGTTTTAGACACATTAGATGATGACAGAGTTCAGTTTCTGAATTGTTATATAAGTTATCTGTTCGAGCAAAAAGGGGCTTTTACAACTAAATTTACTCGGTGTGAGTATCTTGCCCTCTTTATTAGTTTTTTTGACGAAGCTAACGAAGGAAAAGATTTCCTTAAAATTGAAAATTTACCGAGCAACGTAGAGCTCTTTTATCAAAGCATCCGACGGTTTTATTCTAAAAATAAAAAAGTTACTCATATATGGAACTTTTTTTGTTACTTATATGAGGTTGAAGGTGCTGAAAGCCAGTTAAATCTCCAATATTGGTACGGTCATGAAAATGAAGAATCGTCGGTCAAACCCCTTTTTGATGATGAAATAAAAAATCTAGTGGATTTCTATCAATCGTTGTTCATTGCAGGCGAAGATTTGCTTGTAAAAAATGAAAAATTTCCTTATCAATGGACTATCCCCGAGTTTTTAAAAGAGTCTGATAATAGGTACACACTCTTATCTACTGTAACCTCAATATTTCATAAAAGGCAGGCTGAAGGTAGATCAACAATAAGTACTTTTGATTTTGATTCTGATAATTGGTTAGCTGAATCCAAAATTGACGAAAAACTCCCTCAGGTAAATAAAAGAAATTTAGATGATCTCCTGAAGCGTATAAATAACGATCGGGAGTTGGTGGAAGAATCGAATAAAAATAAACAACATAATGCAAGAATATATTTCGCTGAGTTGGCAATGATGGCATATAGAAATATATTTATGGTGCTACTAGCTTCAAACGGAAGTGGTTTGGAGGATTATCAAAATCTTAATGATATCCCATGGGGAAATTATAAAAAAGAATCCTATGCAAAGTCTTATTGGAAATTCACATATAAAAAAGGACGTGCAAATCACAAAAAAGTTGAATTTAAGCTTTTAAAAACAGATTATCCGATGTTCTTTCGATATTTAAATCTTCGAAAAAACCTGATTCATGCTTATGGTAAGAATGAAGAAGACTGTTTTTTTCTTTTTTTTAATTTTTCGAAGAAAGGTTTTAAACACTTCTCTAATTCTAAGAAATTTGTTGAACTCTTCCCTGAAGTGCCGAAGATAACTTCTCAGATAGCTAGAGCTACTAAATCAGACATACTTTTACATTCAACCAATGACGTTAGGCTCGTTGCTGCAATCTTACAGAATTCGCCTGAAACAGTAGTAAAAAAATATGCCAAAGGAACTGTAAGAGGTCATGTTTCTGAAGTTGGGGAGTTTTTATCGAATATTTCTGTTGTAGTGAGGCAGACTTCTAGAAAACCTTCTGATATTGAAAGTGAGGTTGGAGAATGTGAAGAGTTTAACCCAAAGGCTGTTGATTCAGCACCGAAGCATATTAAACCTGATTGTGCAGCGAAGGAAGGTTGTTTGTTTTGTGACAAATACAGAGTTCATGCAGATGAGAGAGATGTTAGAAAATTATTGAGCTATTTGTATTTTATTCAAGATGCTGAATTAACATTGTCGGAAACGGATCAATTTAAAGCATACTTTACGCCGGTAGTTGAACGGATCGAACAAATTTTGAGTTATATAAAAGAAATTTCTCAAGAGCATGAGAATATGGTGATTTTCCTTGAAGAAGAAGTTCTTGAAGATGGAGAGTTAAGTGAATTCTTTGAACGTGAGTTGCTTTTGAGAGAGGAGGTTAACGAGTTATGGTTAGGCTAGAGGATGTATTTCACCCACAGGTAATGGGAATGCCTGAAGTTGAACAGCGCGTTAACTCTCATGGCTTTTTTGATATTAATGACAAAACGATAATTTCTATAAATAACGACGGTTTACCGTATAGATATGGGGATGATACTTGGAGGTTTGAAAGTAAAAAAGAAGTCTTATCTATTCATTTTAATTTTGATGGAAGTGGACTTACTGAGGCTAAGATTTTAAAAATAAAAGATGATTTGAAACAAATACATTTTGCACTGTTGTATGCCCCAACATCCGGAAACAAAGCACAACAAAAATATGGCTTTAGTCGTCAACGTATTGCTAATTATGCATTGAGATTTTTAACTGAGGTGGCGAAAAGTAACAATTTGGACTTCCATAAATTTTTTACAGGAAAGTACAACCATTATTTAGAAGATGTAGTGACGCCTAGAGTTTGTCGGGGATTGAAGTATGTCATAGAAGCGCATGCGTTTTTTAAAAATACAAGGTGTACAGCCTTTCAAAAACTAATCCCCTTAAAAAAAACTTTTTCGCAGTTCATATATCAAAAAAACAGAGAATTTACTTTAGATAGACAGCAGACATATCCAATACCAGAACGAATCTATCTTAAAGCATTAAATAAAATAGAAGAGGATCTAAGCAAAGTTGACAGTGATGTAATTGAACAAGTGATGAACATACTGACAAGAAGCTTGGAAAACCCACTATATGCTTTGCCCAGAAATGAACAGGCTTTGAAATTTAAAAAAACTCCTGAATACAAAGTTTTACTGAAAAAAAATAATTGGTCGCGGTTATCAAAGAAGTACGATTTTGGTATCTGTGATGAAGATGCATCGGAAGTCAAGGAAGTTTATAGAAGGCTTGATGGTGATTTGTCGAGAGCGTTCAAAATTCTGTGTCAGCCTAGGTTGCTAAATACCCAATACCTTGTCGAGTCGGCCTTCAAAGTGAATCGCCAATTGCGACAATGCAAGGTTCCAGTTCTGAACGGGCATCGTCCATTT